>Ga0131853_10000524_pt1 | contig 70743 bp, 80 predicted proteins | sample TergutLab28metaG_FD_92764 | JGI IMG/M metagenome (GOLD analysis project Ga0131853, IMG submission 92764) | Labiotermes labralis P1 segment gut microbial communities from Petit-Saut dam, French Guiana - Lab288 P1 (version 2) (version 2) | ecosystem: Host-associated > Arthropoda: Insects >... | reverse complement strand
TTATATCTCATGTCTGTCACGCTGCATTCACTTCTTTTATTTATCTAAATCTACCAATTTCAAAGAAAATAATAAATTTTATTCTTTCCCCCTCCCCCCCCCCCCCCCCCCGTGTTATAATTGCTATAAATTATTTATTCGGGAGGATACCTTATGAACATTGATGAATTAAAGGCATTGAGCAAAGAGGAGCTGTTTGAGCTTGCAGAACAAGGAAATTGGCACGCATCGCTACATATAGCAAGAGAATATCGAAAAGGTGAAGTATTGCCGCATAACTTAGAAGAAGCGGTTAAATGGTATCACACAGCCGCAAGTCAAATGGATGAGAAAGCGTTGTTTTCCGAAGGTGCTTCTATGTATAAAATAGGAAAATACGAGCTTGCATCAATTTTTTGGCTTGAAGGTGCAAACCGCGATGATGCAAGATGTCAGGCTTGTTTAGCTGAACTTTATGAAAAAGGTCAAGGTGTTACGCAAAATTATTATGAAGCCGAAAGGTGGTTTTTTGCATCCGCAAATCAAGGCTACGATTCGGGGCAATATGGCTTAGGTGTTTTATATTACAATAAGAACAGACTTACAGACGCACGTAATTGGTTTCAAAAAGCAGCAGAGCAAGGTCATTTGGATGCACAAAAAGTTCTTAACGAGCGTTTTGATGGCGGACGTTCCCTTCCTAGTGGCGGACAAGGTCGTTCAATGTCTGGAATTATTTCCGTAGTCATAGTTATCATTTTGCTAATTGCATTTGTAAGCTGTGTTGGCAGACTTTAAATACCATATTACAGCCCAAGACAATTTTTGAAAAAATGTCTTGGGCTATTTATATGGTTAAACTAATCCCATCTATCAATTTCTACTTTTAAAACCTCGCCATTAATGCGGCTTACAAAAACTTCGTGGGTAAAGCCGTCGTGATGTACTTCTACGCTCCATACACGTCTAAACTGCTCAAAATCCATATCTGGACGGTTTGCTCTGCCGCCGCCAATATGTTCTATTGCAATATTTGTCGCTTCATCACGTGAAATACTGCCTGGCCACATAAAGAAAGTTATCACAGCCGCAATAATCAACAAAACTATTGCCGCCACAGCCAAAACTGGCTTTTTCTTTCTGGCTATTGTTTCTGTGGGTCTTGCTCCGTTATCCATTATTTTTCCTCCTAGTCATCCCATTCCATTTTTACAATACTGCCGTCATCTACGCTTATGTAGAACTCGATAAAAGGCATTCTTTCGCCGCTGGTTCTAAATAATAGCTCCCAAACCCATTGACCACGCTCTAAATTCATACCCGAATGACTGCGAAAAGTTGCGTTTATACCCTGTTGTGCTAAATGAGCATATGCAATTTCAATAGCTTGTTCACGTGAAATATTAGGGTTTGTTGGGCGGTTACTTTGGGTCTGCATTTGCGGTTGAGTGGCTTGCGTGGTTTGCGGGATGTTTGAATTTACCATCTGTGGTGCTTGTACAAATACACCAGTATTAACGTCAATATAAAACTCGAAACTTCTGCCTTGTCCGTCAAATTCAACACTCCAAACCCAATCGCCACGTTCTAAATCCATATAAATATAGTCGAAGCGGGCAGTTGCTACACCTATTTCTATAAGGTGGTCACGAGCCATCTCGACGGCTCTTTGGGCTGTTATTGCTGGGTTTGTAGGTGCGCCGCTTCTTGCCGCTGCTCTGGGTACGATATTTGTAGGTATGGTTATATTGCTTTGATGTGCGGGATAATTTGGTACAACATTAAGATTTACAGTTTCTTCGATAATTTCAGGTACAGCAGATGTCAAATGCACTGTGTTTGTTGCGTCATCAAAAGTTACTTCAAAGCCCAATGCTTCTGAAAAGCTACGCACAGGTAAATATGTGCGTCCGTTAAATATAAACGGCTCGTATTCAAGGTGTAGTGTTTCACCATCTACGGCAATGCTTATGTCGTTAAAGTTTACCGTAATAGTTTCTTGTGCTACACGTGCCAAAATAGGCACTGCAATGACACTTATTGCCGCAACAACTACTGCGCCAAATATTGCGCCTTTTGCTCTTTCTTTGTTTTTGTTCATTTTTTTCCTCCTTTTAAAATAAGAATTATAAAAGCGCAAGACGATAGCCCTTTCAAGCCAAAGTCTTGCGCCATCATAACTAATGATGTGATGTGTCCGGGTTTTAAACCGTGATGACGAACACAGTCGGCGATAAAACGCCCGCTACTCCCTTTGTTGGTAATATATACGTAATTGTTTTCTAAAAGTCTGATTAAATTTTAATAAAGTTTATATTTTTCTATTGCAATCCTTGCGGCAGATTGTTCCGCTTCTTTTTTATTGCGACCATTGCCCTGCGCCATTATTTTGCCTTCGTGAGCAAGTTCGACGTAAAAAATTTTTTCGTGTTCGGGTCCTTCTTCTTTAATAACGTAATATTCGATAGGTGATTGGCTGTATTTTTGCAATTGTTCCTGTAAATGGGTTTTACAATCTGCTATCCACCGTAAACCTTTTTGCGAGTGAATGTCTTCTTTTAATGCTGATAAAATAAAATCACGAGCAGAATTGTAGCCTCCGTCAAGGTAAATTGCGCCAATGACAGCTTCGTAGGCATCGGACAGTACAGAATCACGTTGTCCGCCGCCATTTGCCACTTCGCCCTTGCCTAGTTTGATAAAATCACCTAAGCGTATTTTGCGAGCGCAATCCGCCAAAGAAGGCTCACAAACAACGCCTGCACGCAGTTTTGTCATCTCGCCTTCTGAAAGTTCTGGAAAATTATTAAAGATATAATCGCTTGCAACAAGCTCAAGCACAGCATCCCCAAGAAACTCCAACCTTTCATTGTGATTCTTGGGGTTTGCTTTATTTTCGTTCACAAAAGAGCTATGAATTAATGCATTGTCTAACAACGCCGCATTTTTAAACCCATAGCCGATTATTTTTTCAAAACTCTTACGTTTCATTACTTTTTCAAGCCTTCGATGTATTTTACTGCATCACCAACGGTCGCAATTGCATTACCATCTTCTTGAGAAAATTCAATGTCAAATGCTTCTTCAAGCTCCGAAATAATTTGGAACAAGTCCAAAGAATCCGCACCCAAATCATCTGTGAAATGCGTTTCCATTGTAATCTCTGCTTCTTCTTTACCTAGATGCTCTGCGGTAATTTCTCTAATTTTTTCAAATACCATTTGTGTCATCCCCTTTTAAGTCAATAACTTCTTTTATTTTGCCAACAACGTCAGCTGATATAAATTTTTCGCATTGTATGATAGAGTTCATAATAGCCTTGGCATTTGATGAGCCGTGTGCTTTAACAACCAAGCCATTAAGCCCGATAAAAGCCGCACCGCCAACCTCGGCATAATCAAAACTCTTTCGGATTTTCCCAAAGGCAGGCTTTGCAAGCAAAGCGCCCAATTTTGTGCTAAATTTTGCCATTAGCTGTTGTTTTATCATACCAAAAATACCTTTGGCAAGCCCTTCGGCATATTTTAATATAATGTTGCCTACAAAAGCATCGCAGACTGCCACATCGCAAGCACCTGACGGAAGCTCACGAGCCTCTAGGTTGCCAGCAAAGTTTACATTGCTGGCATCAAGCAACTCGTAAGCCGCTTTTGTAAGAGCGTTGCCTTTTTCTTTTTCAACGCCTATATTTACTAGCCCGACTTTAGGAGATTTTATGCCCATAATATGTTCCATATAAACAGAACCCATTTGTGCAAATTGTAGTAAATATTCAGGCTTAACGTCAACATTTGCACCAGCATCAATCAAAAACGTGTATCCACTGGTTGTGTTAGGCAACAAAACGCCTAATGCTGGACGCTTTATACCTTTTATGCGTCCAACAATTGTGGTTGCCCCTGTTAAAAGCGCACCTGTTGAACCAGCAGAAACAAAAGCGTGAGCCTTGCCGTTTTTAACCAAATTAAGACCAACGACGATAGAAGAATCTTTTTTTGCCTTGATTGCGGCAACGGGCGATTCTTCTGTATCTATAACCTCTGTCGCATTAACAACCTCAATGCGAGTGGTGTCGTATGGATTTGAGGATAAAATAGGTGTAATTTCAGATTCACGACCTACCAAAACAATTTTATCTATTTTGGTAGTCGCTAAAGCCTGCAAAGCTCCAAGTACAGCGACCTGCGGACCTGCATCGGCACCCATAGCATCAACGGCAATTATTACGCTCATAGCAATTAGTCCTTCTTAATGTATTCTACTTTTTTATAATGACCGCACATTTTGCAAATTGTGTGTGGTAATTTTAATTCATTGCAAGTTGGGCAAGTTGCCAAAGTAGCCTTTGCTATTCTAAAGCTCTGAGCACGTCTTTTGTTACGACGACCCTTAGAACTTTTATTCTTTGGTCCTATCATAATTATACACCTCCTGTATTAATTTCAGATAACAAATCGGCGAAAACCCCCGTCGGTTTGTTATTGCAGTCGCAATTATTGCGGTTTAAATCCGTACCGCAATGTATGCACAGCCCCGCACATTCTTCATTACACAAAAATTGGTATGGAATATTAGCATATAGATTACGCTCTATTGCAGGCATAATGTTGATGTTTTCGTCGTCAAACACAATGTCGCAATAATCGGGTTCTATTGTGCCGCTTTCCACAAAATTTTCTACAACAGAAAATTCAATTGCATTTTCGCAAGGCTTTAAACAGCGGCTACAGAAAGTTGCAAATACACAACTTCCCTCACCTTCAAGGATAAATGTATGATTACCCACATTCACAAGGCGACCGACAAACGCAACATTTGTTTGTTCACCCGCCCCAAAAACGTGAGGAATCGATATATCTAGCTCTTGCCTTACCTCAATGCCATTTTTGCCAATTTTTCTAATGTCGTACATAGGCACTCCCGCTAAAATATCACAATTTTACTAAATTGTCAATAGTTAATTATGCTTATTATTAAAAACTTGTAAACGGATGGGATTGCTTTTAGGCAAAGAGCCAACAATAATGCCTATAATGCCTAATGCACAGAACAAACCCGCCAAAAATTCAATAGGTATCAGCACATTAAAAATCCCCATTAAAGCAATAAATAAAAACCCAAGCCGCATTTCAATCCGTATTTTTTTCATATAAAACACTTCCTACTATTTTATTAATTGTAAAGTTTCCCTTGCGATTGTTAGTTCTTCATTGGTTGGAATAACCACAACACGAGTTTTTGCATTGTCGGCAGAAATATCAATTTCTATACCACGTTTTCCGTTTCTCTCATCATTGATGGAAACACCAAGATAGCCTAAATATTCGCAAATATCTTTGCGGGTGCTTGCGCCGTTTTCGCCAACACCTGCTGTAAAAATTATTGCGTCAACGCCATTCATTGCCGCAGTATAGGCACCAATGTATTTTGCAACACGATACGCATACATGTCAAGGGCTAATTTTGCACGCTCATTACCATCAGTCGCCGCTTGCTCTAAATCCCTAAAATCGCTAGAAACGCCAGAAACACCGTGTACACCGCTGGTTTTGTTCATCAAATCGTCCATACCAGCGGGTGATAGTTTTTCTTTTTCCATAACAAAAGTTACGGCGGCTGGATCCATATCACCTGTTCTTGTGCCCATAATTAAACCTTCAAGCGGAGTTAAGCCCATAGAAGTGTCTATGCATTTACCTGCATTGATGGCACAAACAGATGCACCATTACCAAGATGACAAGAAATTAGCTTTAGGTCAGCAATCGGTTTACCCAAAAGTGCCGCTGCTTGCACAGAAACGTATTTGTGGCTTGTGCCGTGAAAACCATAACGGCGAACCTTATATTTTTCATACAAACCATAGGGAAGTGCGTACATAAACGCTTTTTCTGGCATTGTTTGATGGAAAGCGGTGTCAAATACCACAACCTGTTTAACATCAAGAATTTTTTCGCAGGCTTCTATACCTACCAAATTAGCTGGGTTGTGAAGCGGAGCAAGCGAAGAACATTCTGCAATTGCTTTTTTTACTTCATCTGTTACAATAGCTGCTTGTGAAAAGTTTTCGCCGCCGTGGACAACTCGGTGACCTGCGGCAGAAATTTCTTTTACATCCGTAATAACGCCGTGGCCGGTGTGCAAAAGTGCGTCAATGGCCAATTGTACTGCTACTTGATGGTTAGGGATGTCTTGTTCTATCGTAACTTTTTCGCCCTCGCCCTTTTGGTGAACAATGCGGGAGTTTTCGATACCAATGCGCTCTACAAGACCCTTTGCAAGAGCTTGCTCGGTTTGCATATCAACAAGCTGATACTTCAATGAAGAAGAACCGCAATTTAGCACTAAAATTTTCATACAAATTTCTCCTACTTTAGACCTTAAGGTCTATTTAATTGGTTTTCTATAGTATAAAGTTTGTTACACAAATAGTATTTTTTCAAGGTCTAGTAGAAGCATTATCCCTTCATCTTTACGACCAATATTTTTAACAAATTGATTCGCATAGCTTAATTTAGCATTTGGTGGCGATGAAATCATTTGCTCGTCAAGCGTATAAACACCGATAATGCGGTCAACAATCAAACCCAAGATATAATCTTGATACAATACAACCACAATACATGTTTGGTCATCATACTGTATTTCTTGCTTCATAAAGCGCAAGCGCATATCAATTACAGGGATAATATCGCCACGCAAGTTGATTATACCCTTAATATAATTTTCTGTTTGCGGTACTATAGTTATTGGTACAACACCGATAATTTCTTTTATACTGCTAATTTCCACGGCATATTGCTCTTCTTCAATGATAAAAGAAAGATACAAATTACGAGTAATATCTGCCGCAGAGCGGTCTTCCGCCATAAAATCGTTATCCATTGTAACACTCATTTAGCTTCCTCCTATTTATCAAAGAATCCGGCGACATCAATAATTAGGCTGATTTCGCCATTACCAAGCAATGTACATCCCGAAACACCACGTATTTTTTTAATGTATTTCGGTATAGATTTTACAACAACCTGTTGCTCGCCGATAAGGTCATCAACGAACAAGCACACAGCGTCATCGCCATTTTCGATAATCATCATTATGCCATCTTTGGTTTCTTTCACTTCGCCTTCAAGTCCAAAGAACTCGTGCAAGCGCACCACATTATAATGGTCGCCACGCACTGTTATCATCTCGTTTCCGTTGGGGTCCATAAAGATGTCTTCTGGGTTTGGACGGAACGAATCTCTGATAGACACAATTGGGATGGTGTATTTTGCACCAGCCGCCTTAATAATCATACCTTCAATAATAGCAAGTGTTAAAGGTATTTTCATTGTAAATACAGAACCTTCGCCTGGAGCAGAATCTACAACCACCGAACCTCCGACAAACTCGAGATTCTTATTAACAACGTCCATGCCAACGCCACGACCGCTATAGCTTGTTACGACTTCGTTTGTGCTAAAGCCTGGCATAAATATAAATTGGAAAATTTCACGGTCGGTATATTCGTTTTCAGGTTTTTTCAATAGCCCGTTTGCACGTGCTTTATCCATAATGCGGTCTTTGTTAAGACCCGCACCGTCATCTTCGATAATAATCCAAACTTCACTGCCTGCATTGCGTGCTTCTAATACAATGCGACCTCTTTCTGGTTTGCCAGCCGCACGTCTCTTCTCTGGTGTTTCTATACCGTGGTCAAGGCTGTTTCTCACAATGTGCATAATTGGGTCGCCAATATGCTCAATAATATTCTTGTCCACTTCGGTATTTTCACCGACAATGTCAAGAACACAGTCCTTATTTAATGCCTTGCACATATCACGCACGATACGGTTCATTTTAAAGAATGTGCCGCTAAGAGATACAAGGCGCATTGTCATTACGGTTTCTTGTACATCTTTAATAATTTTCTTTAGCTGACGCACTTCACGGTGAAAGTTTTCAAGCTGTAAGCCTTCAAGTTCTGGATTTTGCGTAACCATAGCCTCAACAATAACTAATTCGCCCATTAGTTTAAGCAATTGGTCCAATTTGGAAACATTAACAGAAATAACAGCTTGCCCAGAAGAACGTTTTGCCGCCGCAGGGTTTGCGCTTGCCGCTAAAGCCTGCGCATCCGCCGCAACATTATCAACAACAGGTGCAGAAGCCGCCGCAGGAACATCGTTTGCAACAATCGCTGTATCTTCTGCAAGCACAGTTTCAGCAACAGTAGCCACAGCCGCCTGTCCATATTTAGGTGTGATTTTTAATTCTTTCAAATATATCGTTTGCATTAATAAATCATAAACATCATCGTAACTTTGTGCTGTTGCTAGGTCTATATGCAAGCCTTTTGTTTGTATAACAGCCGCCGCACCTTCGTCCAAAAGGTCAGCAGGATGATGCAAAAGATAGTCTGCATAAGGCTTTAAGGTATTTACAACAGTGTAAGCGCGCACATTTTCCATTTGCGCACCTTCATCAAATTTTAAGAAAACATCAAAGCTGTTAAGCCCTTCCATTTCTTCATTTTCTTTTGTATACTCCTCAAGAAAAATATCTTGTATATACACACCTTTATTAAGTATGTCAAAAATAGTGTCATAGCTGTAATTTGATGTAAAGCTGACGGTAAAACCATTTACACGAATAAATGGAATTGCATCTTCGCTCGTCAAATCTTCTGGCTCGCAAACCATTCCAAGAGTATATGCTTTTAAATTGTTGATAACAGCAAAAGCCCGAACATTTTCCATTTGTGCTTCTTCGTCAAAACGGATTTTAACACGATAACGATGATTGCCAAATGGCGATGTAATTTCCGCCGCCGCAGCTGCTTTTGCTTCTTCTGTCGCAACAGCTACTTCACCTACCGTTTCACCTTTTAAGCCCGCCAAAAACGCCGTAATGTCTTGCACAACCTTATCGGGGTTGCCGTTGACAGGCACTCCTTGCTCAATTTTGCCCAGTTCTTCTTTAATAAAGTCCATACAAGCCAAAACGTGGTCGGTTAGCTCGGAATAATTAACATCTGTCGGTTTTTCCTCACGCAAATAAAAGAATAAATCTTCCGCCGCATGTGTTGCTGTTGCTATCGTATCAAAAAGCATCATAGCCGCAGACCCTTTTATGGTATGCATAATGCGGAAAACTTCGTTAATAAAATCGCTAGAAAAACCAGACTCGCTTGCAATAATGGTCTGCTCCAATTGGTCAACCAATTGGTTCATCTCAAACGAGAACATTTCCAACATTGATTCTCTGTCGAAATCAGCCATAAGTAACCTCCGTTATCTCCATTTGTGATTGTTATAATTTGCAATATTTATGTCAAACAACCGCCGCTATATTAACGTCTATACACAGCAGGTTGTACGTATTTTAGTGGTACATCGGCACTGGATAGCGATTCGGAATGTCCGATAAAAAGCCATCCGCCTGGTTCTAAAATATCATAAAATCTTTTCGCCATTTGTTCCCTTGTAGCATTGTCAAAATAAATCATTACATTGCGGCAAAATATAACGTGAAATTTTCGTTTAAATGGCATTGTTTCATTCATCAAATTATATTTTCTAAATGTTACTTGCCGTTTAATTTCTTCTTTCACACGCATATTTTCGTTATCATATTGCGTGAAGTATTTTTTAAGCCATTCATTGGGCATCACACGCAAAGACTCGCCCGAATATATACCATTACTGGCTTGCAACAACACTTTTTCGGAAATATCTGTTGCTAAAATCTCGGTATTCCAGCCTTTGTCACCAAAATAATCTTTCACTATCATTTGCAGTGTATATGCTTCTTCACCGCTAGAGCAAGCCGCACACCACAAACGTAAATCTTTTTCACGCCCAAATTCGTTTTCAACCCAAGGCAGGGCTTCTTTTGCCAAAAGCTCGAAATGTTCGGGCTCACGCATAAAAAATGTGTGGTTTGTTGTTAGACGATTAGCCATAACAACGCTAGCTTCACCCGAATTGTCTGATTTTACATAGTCAATAAACTGTGAAAAATCAGAAAAACCTTTTTCTCGCAACAATGGACGTAAACGAGAATAAACCAATGTGCGCTTTTCATCACCCATTGATATGCCAAAGTTTTCCTTTAGAAAGTCTCTTATTTGCCTAAATTCCGTTTCTTTTAGCTCTATTGCGTCCAACCCCTCACGAAGTAAAAAAACCTGTTCTAATCTATAATACACCATCTAAAGCGAGTTGTCAAATTATTTTGCAATTTTCCAAAAAATATTTTATAATGATAACAATCTTTTATTTGGTGGTGATGAAATGAAGAAAATTTGCGGTATAATTGCCGAATATAACCCTTTTCATAATGGTCATAAATTTCAATTAGATATTACACGTAAAAAAATCGGGGCAGATAATGTTGTTGTGGTGTTAAGTGGGAACTTTGTGCAACGCGGCGAGCCTGCAATTATTGACAAATTTGCCCGTACAAAACAGGCGTTGCTAAACGGGGCAGACCTTGTGCTTGAGCTACCTGTGGAATTTGCAACATCCAGCGCAGAAGGTTTTGCACAAGCAGGTGTTGAAATTCTTGTAGCAAGCGGTATTGTCACTGATATTTGTTTTGGTGCTGAAAATACAGATTTATCGCTTTTGCTGCCCATTGCCAAGTTGCTTGTTAATGAAACGCCCAAATTTAAAGCAATTTTGCGTGATGAGCTTGCAAAAGGCAATAGCTTTCCAAAAGCTAGAGCCACCGCTGTTTCTGCTATTTTGCCCAATACCACAGAAATTTTACGCACGCCAAACAACATCCTCGCCATAGAATATTTAAAGGCGTTGTTACGGCTTAATTCCGCTATTACGCCACACGCCATCGCACGTATTGGCGTTAATCATCACGATAAGCAAATGCGTCCGCCATATGCATCGGCAAGTGCAATTCGTGGGCAAATTTTGTCAGGCAATATTTCAGAGCTTGCAGACTATATGCCGTCATCTTCTTACGAAATTTTGTCGGAAGAATATTTGCAGTCGGCTGTTAATAATGTAGATAATTTTAGTGCTTTTTTTCACTATATAATAAAAACGCAAAAGCACAAAACAATTTTTGATGTAGCAGCGCAAGAACATTATTACATTAGTGATATAGTTTCTGCTGTTAAAACAAAAAATATCACATATACGGCGTTAAAACGTGCGGCGTTAAATATTTTTTTGAACCACGAAAAACAAGAAAAAGTGCGTTATTTACGTGTTTTGGGTTTTAAACGCAGTAAATCTCATCTAATTACGCAAATGTACAAAAATGCGGCATTACCCATAATCACCAATACAAAACACGCCAAAAATACCCTTGTAAATGAAATTAACGCTACGCAGATGTATTGGCTTGCGCTAAAACATAAAAATATACCCGAACGCAATGAAATTTCAACACCAATGGTAATACTGCCGTAGAATCATACTAAAGGTTTTTCTATTTTTTCAAAAACACTATAGACTTATTTTGAAAATTAAAATGTCCTCAAAATAATTTAAAAGACGGCAATGCGCCGTCTTTTAAATTATAGACCTTATTTTTTACCACAGGAATCCAAACTTCTTCAAAAAATCCCCATTTTTGGCACGATAATATATCTCCATATACGGAACATTTGCCCTGTTATCCCTGTCATATCCAGATGTTGGCAACCATTCGCTATACGCCCTATTAAACAATTTAGGTATTTCTTGACCTATATGGTCTAGGCTAAATTTTTCACTGCGAAAAACTGCCCAAGTCGTTTTTGGTATTTGCACAATCTCATAACCATCTGTTTTGCTATTTGGGTTTGCAAAAGCACAAATCATATATGCAAAATTGCCACCTTCAAGCTCTTTGTAGTCACAAACCGAATTAACAATGCACATTGTTTCAGTAGTATCGCTATATTTCGGACTACCATCCGCATTGCGTATACCACCAGCATCATCATACAATTTTTCTAAACCACCATTTTTTTCGCTCTCTGCCCAAAACCTTGGCACATTTCCATTACTTAAATCTTCACGGCTAAAAATCCGCTCAATCCCAAAGACCTTAAAAGCGTCTTTCTCCTCAATTCTCCAATTCATAGCTATCGCTCCCTTTATTTTGATTTGGAAATTAAGAGGAGGAAAAATAGTCAAATTAATACCCGCTTGACGAGCAACAGAAGGTACAATGCCGTGTTGCTTTGCAAAAGCACGGGCAAAACCATCTGCGCTGTCATATCCATACATTACGGCAAGGTCGATTATTTTTACATCTTCGCTTTGCAGCTTTATCGCCGCCAGCGACAATTTGCGTTTGCGTATATTAGTCGGTATATCTATCAGCAAATATGCCACTAAATTTTGTGGCAATAGTAAGCTACATTTGCACCAATTTACCGCCAAGGTAGCTCGCTTCGGTCTTATCGTGAGTTATGCAAAGCACAATTTTATCTACGCTATGGTTTTTTATCATATCCATAATTCTTGGTTTTAGTTCATCATCAAGACCTTTAAAAGGCTCGTCCATAATCAACACATCGTGTTCGGCAATCAGCGCACGGCAAATTGCAACACGCCGTTTCATACCACCCGATAATTCGTCGGCTTTTTTGTTAATAGCTTCTTCCAAGCCCGACTGTATCAATAATTCTGTCGCATTTTTTATAAAATCCTTCGGACGCTTCATCGGAAAAAGCACATTTTGTATCGCCGTGTCCCATTGCAACAGTCTATCCTCTTGAAAAACAAATGATATTTTTGCGCCAGCAGGCATAACGATTTCGCCACTATCAGCAGAAACCAACCTCGCAAGTATGTTGATTAATGTAGTTTTGCCCTTGCCTGAAGCACCCATAATACAAGTAATGCCTTGCTCCAACACTAAACTAAAATCTGCAAGCACAACTTTGCTACCAAAACTTTTCGAGATATTTTTTATTTCTATTGCCATTTTTTAAACCTCCCGAAAAGAAAGAATATAACCTTCTCCATTGCCCAAGCCAAAACAACAATCGCAATTGTCCAAGCCAACAAATCTGCCGTAAGCAAAAAGTTTCTTGCTTCGTGCAAACCTCCGCCAATAGAGCTTCTGCTAAAACCAATAACTTCTGCCGCAATACCTGCCTTCCACGCAAAACCTAGGCCACTTGCCGCCGCCGAAATAACAAAAGGCATAACCAGCGGCACATAAATATGTTTTATTTTTTTAAAAATGCCCACTCGAAAAACATCTGCCATTTCAATTAGTTTTTCGTCGGTATTTTCAATGCCCTTTTGCGTATTAAAAAACACAATGGGCAAAACCGTTACAAATGCGATAAAAACGGACATATAATCCCTCGAAATCCAAAAAATTGCCAAAAGGGCAAAGGATACAACAGGTATAGACTTTATTACATTTATAAGCGGTGTAATTAAATCACGTATAATTTTTGAATTATGGCAAGCCACGGCAAGCAAAACACCAACACCCAAAGACAGTACAAAACCAAGCATAATGCGTAATAGCGAATAATTTATCCTGCTCCAAAAAGCCGTTGTACCCGTAAGGGCAAAAAGCCTGCCGAAGGTTTCGACAGGCCCAACCAATATTATACTGCTACCTACAATGCGTGCCGCTATATCCCACACAATAAACCAAAAGGCGGCAACAACTATTTTTTTAATTATTAAAGAAAAAATCCGCATTAGGCATTTGACCCCCTATGGAAACCGGGTTGTGGTTATAAAACACTTCCAAAATATTGGTAACATAAGTTTCAAATTGTCCGCCTGTTATAAACACAATATTAGAGCGCGGTATTGCTAAACGTGCCACAGGTGCGGCGGGAATGATGTCGTATGTTACGGCAAGCTCTGCCGCTTGTTCAACGCTATTATTAGTAAAATTAACACTGCTTTCAAGTTCCATCATAAAAATTTCAACCAAATCAGGGTTTTGCTCTACAAATTCACGACGGGCAATAACGGTTGTCATAATCAAACCAGCGTCAGGTGAGATTTTGTTCCATTCTTCTGTTAAATCAAGCGCGTATTCTAAACCATCAACACGATTAACGGTTGTTGTAGCAAAAGGCTCTGGCAACATTGCTATTTGGGCAATACCTGTATCAATCAAACCCGCAATTTCGGTGTGCTCTGTTCTAAATTCTATAATAACATCAACACCTGGTGTTAATCCATTGCCTTCAAGGATGTAGTTAAGAATAAACTCTGGCATACCACCGCCACCACTGGCATAAATAGTTTGCCCACGCAAATCTTCAACACTATTAATTGTACCCGTTGTGTCTACAATATGCAAAACACCAAGTGTCGTAGCCGCAAGCACTACAATATTTCCATCCATAGTATTATACAAATTTGAAGCAAGATTAGTAGGCACCGCCGCAATATCAATGTCACCACGCACCAAAAGCGGCGGAATTTCAGTAGGTGCACCCATCAGCATCACATTATAATCGTTTTGAGTATCAGTATCCATCAATAACAACATACTAAGCCCCGACGGACCACGCAATGTCGCAATATTAACTTCACCACCAACAAGTTCGGTATCATCTGCCGTTATATCAACCTCTGTTGAAGGTGTTGTAGACGGCGTTGTTATGGTCGGCTCTGTTCTGTTATTACACGCCGCCATCACAACCAAAGCAAAAACCACTGCCAAAATCAATAATAATTTCTTTTTCATACGTTTTTCCTCCTAATTTTTAGAATATAATGTTTTCGCACTAACACCTTCAATGCGCCCAATCTTGCCAGACAATGCAGAAATCGTGTCGTGCGGCGCGTCAACCACAACGCTGATGATGTTCATTTTCTTTTGTTTATAAGGCAATCCCATTCTCCCTATAATATTATCTGCATATTCGTGCAAACATATGTTTACGGCGGCGGCCTTTTCAATATCTTCAATAATAATCGCAATAACCGCAACCCTATTTCCCATATAATTCACCCTTTCCAAAATAAAATGCACCCTAAGGCGCATTAATTTCAAAAAATATTTTGCGCCTTTCACCTTGAGAGAAAACCAGTCTTGGTGTTAGGTGATATTAACTTAAGACGCATTATATCATTTCCTAGTAATCTTGTCAACATTTATTTTCCAAAATATCGTAAAAATTTTTGCGCAACCTCGTATGCCTGATTAATCTCTCTTGCATAAACCGCATTAGGGCTTATATGTTGCGTACTTCCGTTAAAATGCAAGCAAATATGCCCATCCAAATTATTATCCCTAATATGCACCACATCGTGCGGCATCGTATGTATCGCCGCAACATATGCACGGTCGTCAAAAACCACAATAACAGGACGACCCGTCCACGAAGCGGGTTGTGTTGCAAACATTAGCTCGGTATCATTAGCTGTCACCGGCTCTACATCAGCGTGATTACCGTTTGAAAAACTTGCCACATTATATTCAATGCCTGTTAAAATATCAATAATACGAAGCGGGATGTGGCGTGGCAAACTTTCACGCAAATCTCCAAACCAATCACCAAGCGCAATTTGCATCGGCATATCTAGTTTTGTCAAATTATAAAGCATACGAATTTCATTTTGACTATAAACCGCAGGCACAATAACATCACCCACCAAATTAACAATGCCGTGTCGATTACCTTCGTTAAATACCATAAATTGACTCGTTACAAATTGCACAGTTTCTTCCGACTGCGGTAAAGGCTCTAAATGTAGCAAAACAAGCCTGTTGCGCTCGTCCCAAAAAACATTACCAAAAGCCGCCGCCAAATCATCAACACGTACAACCGTGCGGCCATCCACATTAAAACTTTGCACCAAATTGCCGTCAATATATGTTACAATTTCAGTATGAACAAAGAAAAACGCAAAACTACCTGGGTGGTTTTGATTTGCGTCAACCTTGGGTGGTTCGGTATTAAAGCTACCACGGACTATATACAGCGATGAAGTATCGCCATCCCACGCCACATCCATACCAAAAGCTACCAAATCTTCCGCCACAACATATGTGTAGTCGTTTATATTAAACCCTTCAATCTCTATTGCATCAATAAAAACTCTAATATCCGTATGCAACACAACGCCAATAGGCTCGCCAATAGCAGGTTGATGGGCAAAAATATCATCCACACCAACAATAATAAAAATACAAAAAACAACCACAAAAACATATACAAAACGCTTAAACAACTATATCACCTCAAATAGTTTTTCAACATTTTATCATATTTTTGCGGTTTCGACAAGTTTTGACACAAAAATGTAACAGTTTTGTTATCGCAAGTCCTAGGCAGAAATTACTTTATTGATATAATCTTCAAACATCACAATCTGCAAGTCCGACCAATCTTTATAATTTTTTACAGGCGGAACGCTTATTCCCGCTTTCCAGTCATCATTATGCGGCACTAATTTTAATTGGCGGCTTTCTACGTGGGATGATGGTATTGTAAACAAAAAGTTTGCAATTGGATAATTAACTACCTTTTCATATTCTCTTAAAGCCCAATCAGCACCAGCCGCACCGTGAGATATAACTCCAGTCGGTATACCAACAATATCCGACTTGTAAGAATTATCTCTCAACCAAGGGTTAAATGTTATAGATTCCATCTTTTCCATTATCATACACAGTTTAGCAGGAATTGGTGCATAGTGTGGCGAAACAATAAACAAAACATCACAACCAAGTATTTGTTCATAAATTTTATTAAAATCATCATCACCCGCCACACAACGGCTACTATCTATGCATTTTTGGCAATTAGTGCAAGGTTTTGGCATATATTTTTTTAATTCTAAAATAGAACAATCGGCTTGTGGCATCCCATTTCTAATCTTATCAATTACACGCCTGCAAATAATAAATGACGAAGTTTCCTTTACGCCATCTTTAAAATCATTTGATGCAGATATACATAACACTTTCACACAATCACCTTACCAATAATTAATTAACATCTGCCATTTCAATATAGCGGTGTCCGTGTTCTTCTATAAATTCCTTGCGTCCTTTGATGTTATCGCCTAAAAGCACGTCAAACATTTGGCGGGTATCCTCTATATCTTCTGGCAAAACCTGCACCAACTTACGTGTTGCAGGGTTCATTGTGGTTTGCCACATCATATCTGGCTCATTTTCACCAAGCCCTTTGCTTCGTTGAATATGCACTTTACCTTTCAGTTTCTTCGTAATCGTATTTTTTTCTGCGTCGCTGTATGCAAAATAAATTTCATCACCACTAGATATTTCATAAAGCGGGCTTTCTGCAATAAAAACCTTGTTTTGCGTGATTAGCTGCGGGGTCAAACGATATAACATCGCCAAAATAAGAGTACGTATTTGAAAACCATCTACATCGGCATCTGTACAAATAATAATCTTGCTCCAAACCAGCTTGTCCATATCAAAACTACTTAAATCCTTATTATGCTTACTATCCACCTCTACGCCGCAACCCAAAACCCGTATTAAATCCACAATAATATCGCTGGCAAAAATCTTGTTATAGTCGGCTTTTAAGCAATTTAGAATTTTACCACGTACAGGCATAATTGCTTGAAATTCTGCATCACGCCCCAATTTGCAAGCACCAAGAGCAGAATCTCCTTCTACAATATACAATTCTCTGCGTTCAATATCTTTCGTGCGGCAGTTTACAAATTTTTCTGCACGATTAGTAAAATCCACGCCACCCGTCAATTTTTTCTTGATGGAAAGACGTGTTTTTTCAGCAGATTCCCTGCTCCGCTTATTAACCAGTACCTGCGCCGCAATTTTGTCTGCTTCTGTCTTATTCTCAATCAAATATACCGAAAGCTGTTTGCGCAAATATTCTGTCATCGCTTCTTGTATAAATTTATTGTTAATAGCCTTTTTAGTTTGATTTTCATACGATGTTACTGTCGAAAAACTGGACGAAATAAGCACAAGACTATCCTCAATATCTACAAAAGCAATCTTTTTTTCATCCTTTTTATATCCACCATTATTTTTAATATATGTATCAATAGCCGCAGTAAAAGCTGATTTTACAGCACGCTCCGGCGACCCACCATATTCCAAATAACTACTGTTGTGAAAATATTCGCTGACACTATTTTTATTATCAAAACAAAACGCCATAGAAAATTTAACACGATATTCGGGTAAATCTTCCCTATCCCGCCCTTTTGTTTCATTTTCAAAAAGCACAGTTGGTACAAAGCCTTCACCGCCCGTCAACTCCTCAATATATCCAACAAGCCCTGTTTCATAGCGATAAACAAACTCCTCACCACTAGCCTCATCCGTCAAAACAAAAGTAACCTGCGGGTTAACAACCGCCTGCTTTTTTAGCATATCTTGAAAAAACTCAAGCGGCACAGCAATGTCCTTAAATACCTCATTATCGGGCATCCAATGTATAATCGTGCCTGTCTGTACCCTATCCGTCAATTCTTTAGAAAGCCCACCAACATTCTCGCCACGTTCAAAATTAAGGCTATACTCATAGCCATCTCTATAAATCTTCACATTCATAAAACGTGAAGCATACTGCGTAGAGCAAAGCCCAAGCCCGTTTAGCCCCAAGCTAAACTGATAATTGTCGCTGTCATTATTATTATACTTACCACCCGCATAAAGCTCACAAAAAACAAGTTCCCAATTATATTTTTCTTCAATAGAGTTATAGTCAACAGGTATACCACGCCCATAATCGGCATTTGTTATAGACCCATCGACATGCAATATAATCTCAATACGGTCGCCAAAACCCTCACGTGCTTCGTCAATCGAATTTGATATTATCTCAAAAATAGAATGTTGACAACCCTCAAGCCCATCTGACCCAAAAATAACCGACGGGCGCAATCGCACCCTGTCGGCTCCTTTAAGCTGTGTTATACTCTCATTCCCATACTGTTTTTTCGCCATCTTATCCCCCGATAATTATATCGTAAATGCAAATTCTTGCACCAAACGCATTACCTTGCCATCTTGCACTTCAATAAAATGTATTACACTCGGCATATGATAAGCCATAAATTCGTCAAGCGAATTTGTAACACGTCGTCTTGTCCCATTTACATATGGTTCTGTATCAAAAACGGATAGCTATTCCGCTTGGCATATCGCTTTGTGTTAAACCAAACTCTGACAATTGCTCTATATTTTCATAATTTACAACTTGCACAGCACGCAAAGCAAGCTCGTCCATTTTATCAAAATTAGTAAAAACTTCTGATGTTGTAATTGTAAGTAAGTTACCTTCAATTACAATTGTTCCAGCTAAAGCTCTATTTTCATTACCTGCATTATAATTGCAAGCTACTAAAATAATCCTACCAAAATTAGCACAAGCAAGCATAACCTATTTCTTATGCTCTTGCTCCCCTAAACTAATTCATCGTGCAAAATATGCCTAGCATCACCCCAAAGTTTTTCAAGACGATAAAACTCCCTATCCTCTTTACAAAACAAATGCACAATAATATAGCCAAAATCCATCAAAATCCAACGGGCAGACTGTACACCTTCCAAATGTCGTATTGTAATGCCAAGTGCCGCCAATTTCTCCTCGACATTATCTGCAATAGCCTTTAATTGGTTAGAATTATTAGCACTGGCAATAATAAAATAATCTGAAATTATGCTAACACTGCTTATATCAAGCACAACAACATCTTCGCCCATTTTATCTTCAACAGCTGCATAAGCCGCTTTTACAGCTTCAAAAACCTTTTTGTCGTCCTTTTGCATAAATCGCCCTTCCCTCTTTCACATTTTTCTCGATAGTATAGTTTATCACATAATCCATAGCCTTGTCAATATCTTCATAAGCAAGTTTTCTTGCTATCTTGCGCACATCATTTTGCGGACGATTAGGTTCAAAAAAATCTGCCAAAAATACAATTTTATCCATCGTGTTCATATCATCACTGCCAAAAGTGTGATTGGCTATAGCCGACAAAATTTCAGGGTCATCAATTCCGTGTATTTCCTGCGCAATAACAGCACCAACATAACAATGTGCAATCTCTTTATTTTCAGCAAAAAAATCATCCAGCACAATGCCGCCATCGGCACAAATCTCTCGCATTTCTTCAAAGCTCATCTCCATACAAAGCTGTTTGGCACAATCGTGCAAAATCCCAGCAGTACAGGCCTTTTTTGCATCAACCTTATAATATTTTGCCAAATCTACAGCTTCCTTGGCAACCCCTTGCAAATGCTTATTATACAATCCGTAGCGGCGTATATAATCCGCAACATTAGGCGCAACAAGCCCCGTCAAAGACTTTAGTGTTCCAGTCGCTTCTCTTACTTGGCTAGACGAAATATCTTCATCAACCCTAGGCACCTCTGACAAAGTACAAAGCCGCAAAATTTCATCACTATCCCGCCACTTATCAAAAGACCTTGCCGCATCTGCCCCAATGATAAAATAAAGCTGTACATCAGGCATTAAAGTTACAAATTCCCGCATTGTGTCAATGGTATACGTAGCACCTTCACGCTCAATTTCCATACGACTAACCGAAAAATTCGGATAATCCGCCGTAGCAAGCAAGCACATTTCATAACGCATTTCAGCATCCGTTACATCTTTGCCTTGCTTAAAAACAGGGTTTCCAGTAGGCAAAAAAATCACCTCGTCAAGACCATATTCATCACAAGCCCACTGTGCCGCCCTTATATGTCCAAAATGCGGAGGGTCAAATGTGCCGCCCAAAATCCCTATTTTTTTCATATCTCCTCCGTACAAAAACGGGCGACCGTCAAGTCGCCCTACATAAAATCTAAAATGGTATCATTGCTGCCAACATTAGTAAAATCGGACGAAAAATCAATCGCATTAAAAGCAATGTTATTATCAAAGAAAAATCCAGCATACCCCCGCCAAGCGGCGATTTGTTAATTAATTTTCTAACAGGCGAAACAAAAGGTTCGGTAACAAAGGATAAAAAGCCGCCAATAAAACTATCCCGCAAAAATGGAAACCACGAGCAAATAGCTCTAGCCACCATAGCCCACCACAATATTTCAAAAAACCAATGCACCGCCAATTGAATCGCTTGTGAATATACCATCAAAATCCTCCAAAACTAGACCCTCTGCTACCTACGAAACGCATTTTTCAAGATACCGCTGGATTTTAGTTGCTCCTTGTGTTGCTCGGTAACTTCTACGCCCTTTGGCGTAACCAAAAAATTGCGTTTTTGCGTCTGTGTAATTGCTCCCTTGCTAGTATACACTGACCCACTTAAAAAGTCAACTATTCTTACACTATCTTCAAAAGAAATATCATCAAGGCAAATCAACACAGTTTTGCCTTGCTCAAGCATATCGGCAACGCCCGATGCCTCGTCAATAGTCTTTGGGCTTGCCAAAATAATTTGCGGCAAAGCATTGACACCACCAATGCCAAACGCCGTACTATCGTCACCAAAAATCTCACTTTTTGGCATAGGACGTTTCGGCGTAAACGAAATGGTGTCCCCAGCACGCTCAAAACCACGCCCACGTGAAAACGGTACAATATCATCCGCTTCAGCAGGATAATCGTAATCCTCTACCACTTCCTCAATTTCACGATACTCTGTTTCTCCTGTATGAGCAAAAAAGTCCTTAATTTTTCTCATTGCACTCATTATATTATCCTCCTCGGCGTATTTTTGACAATACATCCTTCGCTATTCATCCGAAATAAAATTGCCATTGAAAACATTATACACATTAAAAATAGGCTTGTCAACATCTATTTTAATGAAATGTGGATGATTTGTGGAGAAGTTTGTGGAAAACACATAAATACATTCACGCAAATTTATTCAGAAACATTATTAATTCAACAGCAGTCGATTATCTACATTTCGTGCATCTTTTGCAATCCAGTCAAAAAGCCGTAAAAATGGGTTTTCTGCAGGGTTAAGAACTATATATTCATCATCCCTAGAATAATTTTCGGGCAAAACAACCGTCCTAAAGGTCGTAAAACCCATATTAACCTGAAAAACACCCGTTACTACTTCAATCCTATCCAGCGTATAAGTTTTGCTTTCAATTTGCACTAAAGTTTCATCGCTTTCATCAATTGTAACCAATATAACATCATTAGCCCGCAAATACCCGCCATCTGCCAAAATTAAAAAATAATCACCGTCAAACCATCCACCAACAGGCACACGCCTTCCATCCCCAATCTCCACAGTATTTGTTCCCAAATACCTATCAGTTACAAACTCACGGGGTACAGGAAAAACACTACGCTCTACCAAAGCAGTTCTTGGTATTTTGTATCCCTCCACAGGATTTTGGCTTATAGAAAAAACAATACCACGCTCGTCAATAAACCGCAACATCTCGGCATTTGTCGTAAACACTATAAAATAATCATCAACACGTTGTTGCAACCGCTCTACCATCACAGCAAGCGGCAATTTATCGTCTTCATCAGAAATATGTACAAAAATTGTCATTGTAAGCCCCGCACGTAAATTACGGGCATAATCAGCAGGCATATAAGCCGCTATATACCAATCGTTGCTGGTAACCACTCTAATACCTTGTGTAAATTCTGCGTTTTGTACATCGGCGATAATATCACGTGTAACAGCCGTAATTCCCTGTGGCGACAAAAGTCCCTCAAATCCGTCGGTCAACCCAGAAACCGTGCCAGCAGATTGTGCATAAACACCACTAGCCAACATTTGCCCTCCACGTACACGCTGATGTTCATCAAAAGCGGGCAAAAGTATACCACTGTACACCACCTCATCACGTACAATCACACCATCAAATGCCGCCTGCGGTACTGCATAGCCCATCTCAACACGCATTAGCTCTACACCATCACCCGTCATATGAGTGTAAATATAACCTGCAATATATGCACCAATTACAATAAAAATAAATACAAAAAATAGCCATGTGTATAGCTTCCGCTTTGGTGGCTTAGGCGCAAATTCGCCGCCAACCGACCTCTTTACGCCGCTTTCGTGAAACTTACGTATATCAATATCTCTGCTCAAAAAATCACCCCTTGCAAACAACAGCCATCGCCACAGCAAAATCCCGCTCGTGCGAAATACTTAAATGTACCACACAATCCTGCGGCGCATCAACATTAGAAGATAGCCGCACAAAAGGCTTGCCTGAAGCATTATGCAAAATTTCAATATCTCTTGGCAAAAACCCAACAAAACCGCCGCCCAAAGCCTTTGCAACAGCTTCCTTCGCCGCAAAAAAACCAGCAAAACTGCGCATAGCCGCAACACCCTTGCCACGACAATATTCCACCTCGCCATCAGTAAAACACTTGCGCAAAAAGTGCGTATTAGCCACAGCACGCTCTACACGCAAAACCGTCACAATATCCGTACCAATCCCAAGCACTTCCATTACATCACTCTCTTATACCGTATCATTATCCCCATAAACCCATAGCCCGCCGAAAACTGCATATCAATAATCTCAATGCCTCGTACTTGTTCTAAAAACATATCTATCTTCTTTTGTAAACTTTTTTCTGTACTTGCTGTAATGATTTTAACCTTCATCAAATTCCCTTCTAAATTATATGCTTATTTATTTCTTCTTCTTTGGCAATCATTAAATTTGGATAGATTTTTTATTTCCCCAGCAATATAACCATATTCTTCTGATTTTAAATGATTTTCGATACTTTGCAAAGCATTACGCTTAACTATGCAGTCAAGCCACGCATTATATCAATAGTACCAACAGGCTGTTCAACCTTAATTTTAACAATCTGTTGTGCATGAGGTGCGGCTTCAATCGGGTTGCCTTCCTCGTCGGTCATATAATCAATTTTTTGGGTAAAATTAGGCTTGCCTGCCCGCAAAAATTCTATAGTATCGCCCAACAAAAATTTATTTCTCTGTTCAATGGTTGCAATGCCCGTAGTTTCGTCATAATGCCGCACAACGCCCAAAAAGTCATATGTTCGAGAATATCCTTCACCACCATAAACTTGCCCACTGGTTTTGGGGTTACCCAAGAAAAAGCCCGTAGTAAAGTCACGATTGCTAGATTTTAACAATTCGCCCATATAATAACTTTTTTTACTCTCGTAAAGTTCAGGGTCAGCAAAATAATCGTCAATGGCTTCACGATAGGCTTTAACAACAGTCGCAACATAATAGGGTGTTTTCATTCGTCCTTCTATTTTAAATGAGTATATACCAGAATTTACAATCTCTGGAATATATTCTATCATACACAAATCCTTAGAATTAAGTATAAAACTGCCGTTTTCTTCCTCATAAATAGGAAAATATTCACCCTGCCTACGTTCTTCCATAAGCGCAAAATTATAACGGCAAACATTGGTACATTCGCCTCTATTTGCATCTTTATGATTTAAAAAAGACGACAAAAGACAACGCCCCGAATATGAAATGCACATAGACCCGTGTACAAAAGCCTCAATTTCAACCTTGTTCTCTACTTTTTCGTGCAACTGCTTAATCTGTTCAAAATCAAGCTCACGGGCAAGCACAATGCGCTGTGCGCCCTGATTAGCCCAAAATAAAGCCGATTGATAGCTTGTAATATTCGCCTGCGTGCTAATATGTATTTCCATATTTGGTACAGCCTGTTTAGCTACTGTAAAAACACCAGGGTCAGCTATAATTAGTGCATCAACGCCAATTTCCTGCACCTGTTTAAAATATTCGCCCATAATTTCAAAATCATCATTACGTGCAAAAACATTAGCCGTCACAAAAACCTTTACACCTCTATCGTGGGCATATTTCACGCCCTGCGCCATCTGTTCCATATCAAAATTTTTCGCTTTCGCCCGCAAACCAAACACAGAGCCGCCAATAAATACTGCGTCTGCGCCATATTCCACCGCATATTTCAAACGCTCCAAATCGCCTGCGGGTGCCAGCAATTCCACTTTATCTGTCCGCTTCATCTTCTCTCTCCTTTAAACTAACCAATAACCCATCACCAATTGGCAAAATCATCGAATTTAGACACTTGTCCGCCATCACAACATCCAAAAATTCCTTTAAATTACGATGTGTCGTGCGTTGCCTACGTGGCACATCTTCCAATTTTCTATGCAAAGTGCCTTTTTGCAAGCAATCATCAACACACATCACACCGCCAACTTCTAAAAGCCGTAAAATATACGGTAAAAAGCGTATATACTGCCCCTTCGCACAATCCATAAACACAAAATCAAACTTTTCTCCATCTTGTGCAAGTTTGGGCATAATATCAATAGCATCACCTTCTAAAAGTCTGATTTTATCAGCAATACCAAGTATTTTAAAATTCTCTTTTGCCTTCATTATCATTGGGTCAAAACGCTCTATCGTCGTAATTTGAGCATCGGGCAACACTTCGTTAAACAATGCCGCCGAGAAACCAACGGCACAGCCTATCTCTAAAATCCTTGACGGCTTGTTCATTTTTAATAGCAATGTCAAAAATCCCGAAACTTCACGTGAAATTATCGGCAAAACATCCTTATACGCCTTTATTTGCAAATTGCGCAGAGCATCACCCTGCGCAAATTTTGCATATCCGTCCAAAAATTCAAAAACGTGCGGTTTTACAAGCATTATTCCATCTGCCCCGCTCTCATTGCCAAATACTCCTCTTGACTATTTGCAAAAAACATTCCTTCATCAAGCGGCATCATATACAAATAATCCGATAAGGCAGGGCTTAACGCCGCCTCTAAAGATAACAAACCTGGGTTATTAATAGGTCCAATGGGCAAACCTGTGCGATTAAATGTGTTATAAGGCGAATTTACATTAAACTGTGCCGCCGTAAGCTGGTCAGGTGCCGTATTTGTTGCATAAACAACCGTCGAAACAAGCTCTAAAGGCATACCCGCCGCCAAACGATTATAAATAACGCTTGCCACAATAGGTCTGTCGCTTGCATTAACCGCTTCAACTTCTATCAAAGACGCAACCGTTACAACTTGCTCTAGCGTAGGTCGCCAACCCAGCTCAAATTCAAGCTCTGCAAACCTTGCCCACATCGCCTCGTTGAAAATTTGGTCAAATCTGTCAAGCATACGCACAATCAAATCTCTTGGCACAGGATTAGGCGGTAAATGATAGGTGTCTGGAAACAAAAATCCCTCTAACCTTTGCGGGCGTTCTGCAATATCTTCTAAAAAACTATGCGCAAAAAATCCATTTTCAAGCTCGTAAGTAAATTCTGCCGCAGTAAAATACCCCAAAGTCGCCGCCAAATTAGCTACTTGCCAATTTGTTCGCCCTTCGATAATAACAATGCGTCCTTCTTCCTGCCGTAAATATCTTGTGCTTTGCAGGGCTTCCATCAGATATTCTTGGCTCATATTCATATTTAATGTAAAAGTCCCGTTCATAAAATGCCTTGTAGAGCCGTTCATAAACGCCGACAAATAAAATATAAATTCATTTGCAATTAGGTTATTTTCACGCAAAATCCGTGCAGTGTCCATAGCTGAAGCATCTTCTGGAATTTCTACAATAACCTCTTGCGAAGGCCGCGACATACCGTCATCAGCAAGCAAACCAAATCCAAAATCAAACGCTCTATTTATAATAAAATAAGCAATCACAATAATTGCAACAACAAGACCGATGTTAAACAGCCCACCAGCCAAATAATTGCTTACGTTAATAACTTTGCGCCACATACGCCCACCTCGCTAAACAGATACAATAACAGGTAATATCATCGGGCTACGCTTTGTTTTTTGCCAAACATATTGGCGCAACTCGTCTTTTATATCGTTTTTCATATTCGCCCATTCATTGGCTTTATTGCTGTCCTGCCATTTTTCAAATGCCTGTTTCGCAATATCTTTAAGGTCGCAAATTAGGCTTTCGCTTTCACGCACATACACAAATCCACGTGAAATAATGTCGGGGCCCGCAAGCAATTGACGTGTTTCACCGCAATATGTGATAACCACCATAATAAGTCCGTCTTGCGACAAAATACGCCTGTCCCTAATAACAATACTGCCAACATCACCAACGCCGCTACCATCAACAAAAACCTGCCCGCTTGGTACAGTCGTTGTAACCTTTGTACCCTGCTCACTTAGTTCTAAAACTTCACCAATCTGCATAACAAAGCAATTTTCTTTTTGCACACCCATTTCAATAGCAAGCTCTTTTGCCATCTTTAGATGGCGATATTCGCCGTGTACAGGCATAAAATGCTTGGGTTTTATCAATGCGTGCATAATCTTTAATTCTTCACGCTTGGCGTGTCCCGAAACGTGTACATCCTCCTGTCCGTCGTACATTACATGCGCACCTTTTTTAAACAATTCGTCAATAACTTTTGATACAGACCTCTCATTACCGGGTATAGATGACGCAGAGATAACAACGGCATCACCTGGGCGAATACCAACTTGACGATGTTCGCCGCCCGCCATACGGGACAGCGCACTCATAGGCTCGCCTTGGCTGCCTGTTGTAACAATCGTAATATGTCTGTCTTCGTAATTGTTTATTTGATGAGGCTCTATCAAAACACGTGGTGGAATAATAAGATACCCTAATTCCTGCGCAATTTTAACAGTATTAACCATAGACCGCCCAACAACCGCCACCTTACGATGATGTTTTACAGCACAATTAACCACTTGCTGTATGCGGTGAATATTGGATGAAAAAGTCGCAACCATTATACGGTTTTCTTGGTATTTTTCAAAAATACGTTCAAAAAACACGCCAACATAACGCTCGCTCATTGTATAACCCGGCGCTTCAACATTGGTAGAATCCATCAGCAAAAGGTCTACACCTTGCTTGCCAAGCTGTGCAAAACGCTGCAAATCCATATGTTGCCCGCTAACAGGCGTGTGGTCAATTTTAAAATCGCCCGTGTGTATCACTTGCATACCATTTGGCGCAGTAATAGCCACCGCAACAGAATCGGCAATGCTATGTGTAACCGCAATAAATTCTACGCTAAAATTACCTATTCTAACAGTTTCACCAGGTTTCACGCAATTTGTCTTAACCTTATCCAGTAGCTTATGTTCCTTAAACTTAATTTCCACAAGCCCTATTGTAAGCCTTGTTGCATATATCGGGCAATTTATATCCCGCAATAAATATGGCAAACTGCCAATATGGTCTTCGTGTCCGTGCGTTAGCACAACGCCCTTTACACGGTCTTTGTTGTTTATCAAATACGTAAAATCAGGGATAACCAAATCAATCCCCAGCATATCATCAGCGGGGAAGGCAATACCACTGTCCACCACCAAAATTTCATTTCCATATTCAAATAATGTAATATTTTTTCCTATCTCATTAAGTCCGCCCAAAGCAATAACTTTTAATTTATTTTTCTTTGTTGCCAAAAATATTCTCCTTTCGTCAAAAGCACGCAAACAAAGGCACGAACCATCCTCGCACCAACACATAGGTTGCCTCTTTCCATTTTTTCGTTTATTTCGCCTCAATGTCAAATTCGTCCAAGCGTTGCTTCAAAATCTCTTCAAGGGCGTTATATTCTTCCTCGCTAATCTCTTCGTAAACAAATTCATCATTCGTCGCTTCTACTTCTTTAAAAATAACCGCCTCAACCTCGTCGCTATCAATATCTTCCATACGAATCATAACTAAATAATTGGTTCCGTTCTGCTCAAACTCATCAATAATCATATATTCGACATCATTACCATCTTCGTCTGTCATTACAATAGATTCAATCTCAATTTCATCATCCATCAAGTCTAAATCATCATTCAAATTCTCATTCATCTTTTCTTTCTCCTTTTTGTTATTGCGTATTCAACCGCAATATTGTATTTTAGGGTATTATCGCCGCATATCCAAATATCCCTGCAAAATAATCTGCGCAGCCAACTTGTCAATGCTTCCTTTGCCCTTATTTTTCACTTTTATGCCCACCTCATTAAAAATCTGATGCGCCCTTGCTGTTGTCAGCCTTTCATCAAAAAACTCAATTTGTAAATTAGGGTACGCTTTTTGCAGTTTATCCTTAAATGTCGCTACTTTACGACAGTTTTCGCCTTCTGTACCATCCATATTTTTAGGGTAACCCAAAACAACATATTGTATGGAATATTCGGATACAATCCTACCAATCTCCTCAATACTATCCTTCAAATCGTTAGGGTTTTTACGCTCTATAGTCTTTAAAGCCGTTGCCGTCCAGCCAAGCCCGTCCGACACGGCAACCCCAATACGTCTATCACCATAATCAAGCCCCAAAACCCGCATTAACGCTTGCCTTCCATAAAATGCATCAAAAGCTCCTCTAAAAGCTCGTCACGCTCTAACCGCCCAATAGCCGCACGGGCGTTGTTGTGCGCTGTAATATATGTTGGGTCACCCGACAAAATATAACCCACAATTTGCACATAGGGGTCATAACCTTTATCTTCAAGGGCTTGCCGTACATCCACCAAAATATCACGTGTACGATTTTTCGCTTCACGGCTTGTAAAACTGATTTTTTGGGTTTCCGAATTGCTTCTTGGGCGCATAAAACCTCCAAAATTTATCATTTCACTCATACTATGTCTTATTGTAACACATTTCCAAATAAATTGCAAACATTATTTCATTCTGCCAAAAACTTTGCTATCACGTACCTCTTCAAGCTCTACTGCCACAATATCATTTTGCAAAACTTCGCTATCCGCAATAAAATGCACAGGTAAATAATTTGTAGTTTTTCCAACATAATATCCATCTTGGTTCATTTCCTCTACCAAGACATCCACTACTCGCCCAACAAACCGCAGGTAATACGCTTCTTCTAACCCATCACTAAGCGCAAGCAATTCCCTAACCCGCCTTGTCTTAACGGTCTTTGTCAATTGTAGCTTCATCTTCGCCGCCTGCGTTCCATCTTTTGCCGAATATGGAAAAACGTGCAAGTTCGCCAATTTTATTTCTTTTAAAAACGCCATAGTTTCGGCGTGATGTTCATCTGTTTCGGCAGGAAAACCTGCAATAATATCAGTAGTTATAGCAATATCCGGCGACACCGCCCTAATCATCTGTACAGCCTTGCGAAAATCACCCGCTGTATATTTGCGGTTCATCTGCTTTAAAATTTCGTCACTGCCCGATTGTAGCGATAAATGCAAATGGTCGCAAAACTTCGGATGGTTTGCAACAAACTCACAAAATTCGGATGTTATAACATTAGGCTCAACCGAACTAAGCCTAACCCGCTCTATGCCATCTATCGCCGCAATATCACCAAGCAACGACAGCAAGCTGCCTCCTCCTAAATCTTTCCCATAAGACGCAACGTGAATACCTGCCACAACAATTTCTTTATACCCAGCTTTAGCAAAAATTTTTGCTTGTGCCATAACATCATCATATTTCCGACTTCTTGACCGACCACGAACATATGGAATAATGCAGTAAGTGCAAAAAGAATCACAGCCATCCTGCACCTTCAAAAAAGCCCTTGTTTTGTCCGTGTCGCTAAAAACCTGCGCCTCTTCAAAATCTTTCGAGGGTGTAAAAACCAGCGACCATAAGCCGCCCCTATTAAAGTTATTTACAAGAGCGACAAGTTCGTTTTTCCCTGCATTTCCCAAAACAATATCCACGCCTAAACCTCTATATTTATCAGCATTAGCCTGCGTAGAGCACCCAACCGCCGCAACAATGCCTTGAGGATTGCGCTGTCTTGCCCGCCCAACCATCTGACGGCTCTTTTTATCTGCCAAATTTGTAACCGAACAGGTATTTATCACATAAACATCCGCAAAATCACCAAAATCAACAACATCGTAACCCGCCAAAATAAAGCCCTCCAAAAGAGCCTGCGTATCATACAAATTAACCTTGCAACCAATAGTAGTAGTCGCCACCGTCTTTTTCATTCCATTTCACCCCACCCAATACATCATAGGCAACCAAGCAAAATCCCTGTCTACATAAGCAAATCGGGTCTTTTACGGCGTGTGGCTTCCAAAGCCTTTTCGCTACGCCATTTTGCAATCTCGCCGTGATGTCCGCTTAATAGAATTTCAGGGACTTTATGCCCCATAAAATCATAAGGACGTGTATATTGAGGATACTCTAAAAGCCCATCAGAGAAACTCTCGTGGGCTAAGGATTCTGGTTTTATCACATCAGGTACAAGCCGCCCAACAGCATCAATCACAACCATCGCCGCAAGCTCTCCGCCAGTTAGCACAAAATCTCCAATACTTATCTCATCCGTAACAATTTCGTCAACAATGCGTTGGTCAATGCCTTCGTAATGCCCGCAAAGCAAAATTAAGTCAGTTTCCTGCGCAAATTCCTGTGCAATTTTTTGATTAAAAACCCTGCCGCTGGGCGTTAAAAAAACCACTTTCGCCTGCGACAAATTAAGGCTTTTATATGCATCATAGATTGGCTCGGGGCGCATAATCATCCCGGCTCCACCGCCATACGGATAATCATCCGCTTGTCGGCGAGAATTTATCGCAAAATCTCTTATATGCACGGGGTTGATAGTTATTTTTCCGTCATCAATCCCCCGCTTTATCATAGAATGTTTAACGCCGTCTATCGCCTCGGGAAAAAGGGTTAAAATGTGAAAGTTCACGACATCAACCCCTCTAAAAGCTCAACGGTCATTTTTCTACCTACAACGTCCACACACAAAATACATTTACCAATAGCAGGTATCAAAATTTCTTTACCCGTAGGTTGTTTTACCACATATACATCGTTTGCGCCCGTCAGTAAAACATTCGTCAAAACGCCCAGCTCATTACCATCAGCAGCTACAACATCCATCCCAATAAGGTCAGGAATATAATATTCATCCTCACCAAGTGGCACTGCATTTTCACGCTCAATAATAATAGTACCGCCACGCAATTTGTGTGCATCGTCTACATTGTCAACACCAGCCAGCTTTAATACCACCAAATTTCGATGATAGCGCACTTTTTCAATCTTCCAATTTTTCCTAGAGCCATCGTCAAAAACCACGGCGATTTCCTCTAAAAGGTCATATCGCCGTGCTTCGTCGGTGGTGGGATAAATACGAACTTCGCCTTTAACACCCACAGTATTAACAATTTTTCCAATTTCAAAATAATCCATATCGACAAGCCCTATTCGTTCGGCATAATATCCACAGATATGTATTGATTATTGTGGATAGCCGCCGCACGCATTACAATACGTATGCTTTTTGCAATACGTCCTTGTTTGCCGATAACTTTACCCATATCGTCAGCCGCAACACGTAGCTCTAGCACCTTGCCTTTTTGCCCATCTTTTTCAGTAACGCTCACATCGTCAGGTTTATCAACCAATCGTTTTGCGATAATTTCAAGCAATTCTTTCATTTTTACAACACTCCGTTATTTTTAAATAGTCTACGTACAGTGTCAGTAGGTTGTGCGCCGTTTTGAATCCATTGTTTAGCTACTTCAGCATCAACATTAAATACAATCGGGTCTTTTGTTGGGTCATAAACACCAATGTCTGCGATAGTTTTACCATCACGGGCAGTACGAGCATCAGCCACAACAACACGATAGAAAGGACGTTTTTTTGCACCCATTCTTTTTAAACGAATCTTTACCATTTTTGTTTCCTCCACTTATGTGTATTATTTATTGTTAAAATGGAAAGTTAAAAGGCATTTTGCCTCGCTTCTTGCCAGATTTACCCATATCACTAAATTGTTTCATCATTTTCTTCATTTCATCAAATTGTTTTAAAACTCTATTAACTTCTTGTATGCTTCGACCACTACCATTAGCAATGCGCTTGCGGCGTGAACCAGTTAAAATAGCAGGATTACTGCGCTCTTTAGGTGTCATAGACTGCACAATAGCCTCTACATGCGACATAGCTTTTTCGTTAATGTCATCCTCGTTAATCTTCATATTGCCCGCTCCGGGCAACATTCCCAAGATATTTTTTATCGGACCCATCTTTTTAACCTGTTGCATTTGTGTTAAAAAATCATTCAAATCAAATTCATTTTTGCGAATTTTTCGCTCTAAATCAATGGCTTCCTGCTCATTAAATGCTTCCTGTGCCTTATCAATAAGCGACAACACATCGCCCATCCCCAAAATACGGCTAGCCATACGGTCAGGATGAAAGGCTTCCAAATCATCAACTTTTTCACCCATACCAACATATTTTATGGGCTTACCCGTAATCTTTCGCACAGACAATGCCGCACCGCCGCGTGTATCACCATCAAGTTTAGTAATAATAACGCCGTCTATACCAATCTTTTCACTAAAGCTCTCCGCCACATTAACAGCATCCTGCCCCGTCATAGCATCAACAACAAGCAAAACTTCCTGTGGACGTATAGTATCTTTAATATTCGACAACTCGTCCATCAATTCTTCATCAATATGAAGTCGCCCAGCTGTATCCACAATAACAATATCGTTGCCCATATGCTGTGCGTGCGCAAGAGCTTCCTGCGCAGTTTGCACGGGGTTTTGCCCGCCCTTTTCAAACACGGGTATATTTAAATTATTGCCAAGCGTCTGCAATTGCTTAATAGCCGCCGGACGATAAATATCGCAAGCTACCAAAAGCGGCTTTTTACCCTGTTTTCGCAATTGCGCCGCAATCTTTGCCGTGCTGGTCGTCTTACCCGACCCCTGCAAGCCCACCATCATATACACAGTGGGCGGTTGTCCCGCAAAAGTCAACTTGCTTTGCGTAGACCCCATCAACTCTATCAATTCTTCATTAACAATCTTAATAACAGCCTGACCAGGATTAAGCCCCTTTAAAACCGTATCGCCAACAGCTTTTTCGGTAACACTTGCTACAAATTCCTTTACAATTTTAAAGTTTACGTCAGCTTCAAGCAAAGCCAAGCGCACCTCACGCATAGCTTCTTTAACATCTTTTTCGTTTAAAACTCCCTTGCCACGCAAATTTTTAAAGGTGTTTTGCAATTTTTGCCCCAAACTTTCAAATGCCATAGCTACACCTCCATCAAATCCTTTAAAATCAGCTCTGCACTATCATAATCTCCGCTTTGCAATGCAACCAAACAATCATTCATCCGACTATTTTTTGCAACAAGCTCTAAAACCCCATCCAAATCATCAAGAGATTTTTGCGCCTGTTTTATAGAAAAATTAACGGCTTGCCGTGTAATACCGCATTTTTCCCCAATCTCAGCCAAAGACATATCATCACAAAAATACATATGATAAATTTCCCGCTGTTTTTGTGTCAACAATTCTCCATAAAAATCATACAAAAGGGTGTTGCGCAAATGTTTATCCATACCGCAACCTCCTGTAAAATATTTTTACTTTACACACTATACACCGCACAACTTCATTTGTCAAGCCTTTTTTTAAAAAACTTATTATTTTATTGCACATAAATATTTTTCTCACGACAAGAGCCAACCTCGGCAACAATCGCCGCAATAATGCCATTCTCCATCAAATCATCCACAAGCCGCTCTGCGTCATCTCTCGGCATAGATAACAACAATCCGCCAGAAGTCTGCGGGTCAAGCATAATCTCCTGCAAAGCCACGTCGGCATCGCCAAAATCAACCTTATCACCCAACGACACCCTATTTTTCTTGCCGCCGCCCGTTTTATACCCTTTTTGCGCAAGCTCCAAAGCCTCGTCAATAATGGGCAAATCATCCGATTGCACCACAATGCTATTGCCACAAACCATCTCGTTTAAATGCCCCAAAAACCCAAAACCCGTTACGTCCGTAGCGGCATTTATCCTATATTTTTTCGCAATATCCATCGTAATTGTGTTAAGTGCGGTCATATGTCGCACCGCCTCGTCAAAACCCGCTTTTGCCGCATTTCCCACAGCAAATTGCGCCGCAACCAAACCAACACCAAGCGGCTTTGTCAACACAATAACATCGCCAATCTTACAGCGATTATTATACAACACTTTATCAGGATGAACAGTTCCCATTACAGAAAGCCCATATTTTACAGTATCATCCGCAATAGAATGTCCGCCGCACAATACCGCCCCCGCCTTGGCAACAATATCCGCACCACCAGCCAACATCGCTTCCAAATATGTAGGGTCGCCATCATTAGGAAAAGCAAGTATATTAAGCGCAAGCGTAGGCACACCACCCATAGCCGCCACATCCGAAAGTGCATTGCAAGCCGCAATCTGCCCAAAAATAAAGGGGTCATCACACAAAGGCGGAAAAAAATCCAGCGTAGCAATAACCGCCAAATCATCACGAAGGCGATACACCGCCCCATCATCCGCCGTATCAAAACCAACCATCAAATTTTCATTACTAATACTAGGTATCTTAGATATTATCCCGCTCAGCAAACTAGCCGAAATTTTGCTACCTCAGCCGCCGCCCTGTATCTTTCTAGCAATATTTTCCATATGTATACACCTCCACCATTACATTATACCACGCCTTTAACTAACAAACAATCTCATCTTTTATTTACTAGATTGCTTCGGGCTTGATGCGTATTGCCCTAAGCACTTAGTAGCCCTCGCAATGACGAAAGCACCAAGGGCTACCGTCATTGCGAGGGACGCTCCTACGAAAACGAGGGTAGCCAACCCCGAAGCAATCCAGCCACCCAACATCAAGTTACCCAAAACCCTTGACCCCAACCCACAACCTATGCTATAATACCAAAAAACATATCACAGGAGATGACATTATGAAAAAACGCACCAAGCTAATATTCTACTATCGGCAATACTATCGGCAATATTTGCAATCACCGCCTTCGCCAACAACACAGACCACATCGAAATCGCCCCTCTTAGCATAACAACCGAACAAGATTTGCGCAACGCCCTTGGCGCAGTTCCACCATCGGGCGGCACTGTAACAATAACAGGTGATATTACAATTACTTCAATTCTACTATTAAACAACAATACCACCCTCATTATACAAAGCGGCAACACGCTTACAATAAACAACAGTGTGTCTTTTATTGCACAAAGCACAGGCATTCTAATTATCAACGAAGGCACAATTGTTAATAACGGCGAACTTTTCCTTTTTACAAGCACAAACGGACTAACCAACAACGGTATAATTAACAACAATAATATGATAGATAACGCAGCCATAATCACCAACAACGGTACAATCAACAATTCGCCTACAGCTACAATAATAGGTAGCGGCACAATAACAGGCAACACCCCCAACACACCCCCCACAATAACCACAACATCCCTGCCAAACGGCACAGTAGCTACACCCTATAGCCAAGACCTTACCGCCACAGGTTTTCCATCCCCAATTTGGAGCATAACAAGCGGAAGCCTTCCCAGTGGCTTGACTTTGAACGGAAATACAATATCGGGCACACCAACACAAACAGGCACATTCAACTTTAGAATAACCGCACAAAATGCCGCAGGAAGCCACTATCAAGATTTACAAATCACAATAACATCCACCCAAACAACAACCCACACCGTAACCTTTGCCCTAAACGGCGGCACATACCAAGGCAACCAATCACTATTATCACAAACCATTAACCAAGGCGGCAATGCAACACCCCTAACATCAAACCCAACCCGCAACGGCTATACCTTTAACGGCTGGCAACCAGCCCTAAACCTTAATAATATAACAGAAAACAGAACATTTACAGCAATCTGGCAAGCAATAGAAACAATAGAACCAGACCCACAACCACAACAAACCCACGCCGCAACACCACGTATTACACAACAACCACAATCTATAGAACTAATTGCAGGCTCAACCCACACACTATCCGTAACAGCAACATCCTCCGATAACGGCACACTAACCTACCAATGGTATAAAGCAGACGGCGCAACGGGCGGCTTTTTCGCACCAATACAAGGCGCAACAAACAACGAGCTAACAATAGACACAACCACACCATCCACAACCCGCATAAACCGTTACCGTGTAATAATAACAAACAACAACAATGCAAACCAAATAGACCGGCAACAACACAGCACAAACAACATCAAACATAGCAACAATAACAATAAACGAACCACAATATATCCCAACCATACTACAACTGCTAATAGGCGTAAATGTATATAACATAAACGGCATATACACAGAAAGTAATATGGGCGCAACCTTTATAGACCCAGAGCACCAAAGAGCAATGGTGCCAATACGCATAATAGCAGAGACCTTTGGCGCAAATGTAGCCTTTGATGACGAAACGTGGACAGTGATAATAACAAGGGATATTGAAGAAACAAACGACACAATAACCACACAAGTAATAACAATACCAACAAACCAACTCCTACCAAACAATATGGGACAAGCCGTAATAATAAACGGCAGAACCTTTGTACCCGCAAGGTTTGTAGCAGAAGCCTTTGGGGCAGATGTGCAGTGGGAAGAAGGCGATTGGCGTGTGATAATCACGTACTAACATAAATAAGCGACCCGCAAAAGGGTCGTTTATTATATTTAAAGGCAATGCCGAATTTTTGGCGGGAATATGTGGGAATCGAACCCACCTATGCGCTCATCACGCAAACAACGGTTTTGAAGACCGCAAGGCACACCAGCACCCATCTACTCCCATAATAAATACAAAGCCATTATATCGTATGTTGTGATTAATTGCAAGTGTTTTTTTCGACCAATTCGACGACATTGCGTACTAATTCTGTGCAAAATGGCTTTCTGTCGGGCTTGTCTTTAATTAGCTCACGACAAAGCACAGAGCCGTGTTTTTGCTCGAAATCATTCATCAATTGCGCCACTGCACCAAAACATAGCTCTTTATGCGCCTGCACGCTTTTTTCGGTTTGCGCAGCTTGTAAACCTAAAGCCATTATTCCGCCAGACAATGCACCACAGGTTTCGCCACGCTTCATACCACCTGCAAAACCGCAAGAAATAAATCTTGCAAGATTTTCGTCAATAGAAAAATCATCAGCAAAAGCGCATAACACCGCCTGCGAGCAACTTAATCCGCTATTAAATTTTTCTGCCGCCAAATCCGACTTGCTCATTACTACACCTCCATTTATTTAAACAAAGATTGTTTATTTATAATTATGCCAAAAACCGCACCGCAAAGCCCGCCAACAATATGCGTTATGCGTGAAATTTGGTCGTCTATTGTAATACTGCCAATAAATTCTCGCCCAATAAAAATAACAACAACCAGTATTAGCGTAAGAGGAATACGCCCTTTTTGCAGATTAGCAAATCCTGCCAAAATCATAAACATAAACACAATGCCGCTTGCGCCAAGCAAAGCCGTGTCAAAAAAAATTATCTGCACCAAACCCGTTATAAGCGCAGTAAAAGCGATAAGTAACAAAATATTCTTGCCGCCGTGGCGTTCTTCTAACATTGGTCCAACCAATAGTATTATCAAAAAATTACTAAAAAAATGCTCGAAGTTAGCGTGGCCTAACACGTGTAATAAAATTCTTACATATGCCAAAGGGTCGGTAAAACTACTGCGATATACCGAAAAAACAGCCCACGTACTGGCGTGGTCTGTCCATTGCCCAAGCAAAAGCGCAAATAACGAAACCGCCCCAAAAGTAAGCACCACCGGCGAATTATATTGAATAAACAACCCTTTCATCTACACCTCGCAAAGCAATTTTCTCGCAATATTAATTGCTATTTCCGAATTATCAATACCTACAAACTGCCGACCATTGTTTTTTGCGGCAACAAGCGTTGTGCCGCTACCCATAAAAACATCCAAAACCCAAGAGCTGGGGCTTGATGATTGTCTAATAATTAAATCCAACATATCATAATTCTTTTGCGTTGGATATTTTGGGTATTGGGGGTCTTTAAAATCCAACCAGATGTCTTGAATTTTCTTACCTTTATGTTCATCCGCAAACTTTTTCAGCCTCGGATTACCGTTTTTTGACCATTCAATTAAGCCTTTGGCATCCAAAATATCCAATTCCTTTGGCGAAGTACGCCAATGGCGACCAGCAGGCGGATTCATTCCCTTCCAAGCGCCACCAGTTGCTCCATCAACAGTTTCGCCTGGTGCGTGTAAAGGAACAGTATTATATCGCCGACCATCTGTATCTATTTTAGGGTATATTCTTTCCAAGTCCTTTTTGTTGTGATGTATTGTAATATTATTCCAAATATGCTTGTCAGCGTACTTTGCATAAAAATAAATTACATCTTTTTCATTGCCATATGTCTTACGGCTAAAGTTTTTAGGATTAGATTTTTTTCTTGTTATCTCCGAAAGAAAATTCTCCTCGCCAAAAACCTCATCCATCAAAATTTTTACATAATGTCCAATTTTTGTATCAATATGAAGATAAATAGAGCCTTGTTCGCTCATTAGTTCTCGTATCGAAAGTAATCTTTGACGAAGAAAGTCCAAAAATTCACCTTTGCTAAATTTATCAGAATAAGCAATTGTGCCGCCGTTTGTGCGACTAATTGTGCTGGTACGCTCGCACACTGTAAAAATATTGCTTGTAGAAAACGGTGGGTCTATATAAACCAAATCAAATTTATTTGCAAACCCATTTGCAAGCAAAAACGACATTGCATTTAAGTTATCTCCACAAATAAAACCACCTATTTCTTCATCAAAATGCTCAAAATCAATACTAATCTTTTTTCATCCCCCTTATCAAATTATAACGCAATAAGATTTCACTGTCAAGTCATTATAAAAGGCGACTGCAATAAGCAAGTCGCCTTTTATTTGCTATTTTTAGAAGATTGAGTAAGTAACAATGATACCAACAAAAACCATTGCTACTGTAGAAACCATTTTAAACAACGTGTTAAGTGACGGACCCGTTGTGTCTTTAAATGGGTCGCCCACCGTGTCGCCGATAACAGCCGCCTTGTGGCTTTCGCTGTTTTTGCCGCCGTGTTTGCCTGTTTCGATGTATTTTTTAGCATTATCCCACGCACCGCCGGCATTTGCCATAAATACAGCCATAACAAAACCAACAACTGTAGAGCCTGCAATTAAGCCAATAACGCCTTCTACACCAAACACCAAACCTGTAACAATCGGCGTGATAACGCCCAATGCAGTCGGTCCTACCATCTCACGAAGGGCAGATTTTGTGCAAAGGTCAACGCATTTTTCGTATTCAGGCTCTGCTTTGCCTTCCATCAATCCTTTAATTTCTTTAAACTGACGGCGAACTTCCACAACGATGCTTTGCGCCGCTTTTTTAACAGCAGACATAGTCATCGCAGAGAAAACAAATACCAAACCAGCACCAATAAATACACCTATAAGAACGCTTGGGTTAGCAATACTTAAATCCAAATCGCTCATTGTGAAATTTGGATTATCGGTTGCCACTGAAATTTCACGCACAGCAAGTTTTATAAATGATACAAGCAACGCAAGAGATGTTAATGCCGCAGAGCCTATAGCAAAGCCTTTGCCTGTAGCGGCTGTGGTATTGCCGATAGAGTCAAGAGCGTCTGTACGCTCGCGCACGATTGGGTCAAGACCTGCCATTTCTGCAATGCCACCTGCATTATCTGCAACAGGACCATATGCATCACAGGCAAGCGTTAGACCTAAAGTAGACAACATACCTACCGCCGCAAGGCCAATACCATACAAGCCTTGTGCAAAAGTAAACTCTGTGCCGTCTGACCCAATAACACCGCCAGCTGATAAAAACGCAACAACAACAGCGGCAATAACTATTAAAATTGGGAAGATTGTAGATTTCATACCAAGCGAAATACCACCTATGATGAAGGTTGCAGAGCCAGTTTCAGAGGCTTTTGCGAGATTTTGTGTAGGCTTATAAATCGCAGATGTGTAATATTCTGTAAAATATGCAATAAGACAGCCTGCAACCAAACCAGCGATGATTGCAATATATAGCCCGAGCCAATTCTCGCTACCCATTACAAAATATGTAAGCGGAGCAAAACCAACGGCGGCTATACCTGCCGCACCATATGTGCCAAGGCGCAATGTATGCAGAAGCTGTTTTTTACTTGCTGTTTCTTTTGTGCGGATAAAGAATGTGCCGATAAGCGAAGCGATAACGCCAACAACCGCCAAGCCAACAGGCAAGAACATTGACGCAAAAACCATATCAAAACCTTGCGTTGGGATGGTATGCATAAATGCGGCATAGCCAAGAGCGATAGCGGCGTGCATAGATTTAATATAGCTTTCGTAAAGGTCTGCACCCATACCAGCCACGTCGCCTACGTTGTCGCCTACGTTGTCGGCAATAACGGCAGGGTTACGTGGGTCATCTTCAGGTATACCAGCTTCAACCTTACCTACAAGGTCTGCACCAACGTCTGCCGCTTTTGTAAAAATACCGCCGCCAACACGTGCAAATAATGCAAATACCGCAACACCAACGCCAAACATTACCATATTGTCGGCAATTTCGGTTGGGCTAAGGTCGAAAACAAAACGAAGAAGCAAAAACCAAACAGAAACGTCTAATAAAGAAAGACCAACCACCGTAAATGACAAAACTGTACCGGATGAAAAAGCAACACGCAAACCTTTGTTAAGGCTGGTTTGTGCCGCATTGGCTGTACGCACATTGGCATATGTAGCAATTTTCATACCGATAAACGAAGATAATTGCGTAAGTGCACCGCCAAGAATAAATGCAAAAGGCATAAAAGGTGATAAAAAGCCCAAAAATGCCATAACAGTTAAAACGGCAACAACGATAAGATAAAAAATTGCTACAACCTTAAATTGACGCTTTAAATATGCTTTTGCGCCAGAACGAATGGCGGCGGCGATTTTTTTCATACCGTCCGTACCTTCGTCAAATTTCATTACCTTCCTGCTTTGCACAAAGGCGAAAGCAAGAGCAATTAATGCCCCAGCACCACCAATTGCAAAAGCCCAATCAAAGTTCATAATTTACAACATCCCTTCAAATTTTTTCTTTTTTTATTTTTATTTGACAATTATACCAGCAATTTGTGAAAATTGCAACAACAAAATTTTACGCCTTTGTACCTTTATTTCTTTGGCAAATCTAGTGTTAAATCAGGTATATGTTTGCCATAAATCATCACTTGGTTTGTATCGGGCTCTACTGCAATATCCGTTTTAGGGTTTGTGGCAAAATCAATATACACCAACGGCTCATCATCTGACGCATTTTCAATTGCGTGTACGCCTTTTTCGCCAGTCGGGAAACATATCATATCACCCGCTTTTACATCTTTTTCGCCGTAAAATGTACGCAATCTTCCTTTACCGCTTATGATATAGAAAATTTCTTCGGCTATGCTGTGCCAATGGTATGGATAGGAGCTTTTTCCAACAGGGACTTCGACAAAAGATGCCGAACAAGTGCTTACATCATCCCAAGGGATAACAGGCTTTGCCAAAAAATCCATTTTACCGCCAAAACTTACTTTTCTTGTTTCAATGTCACTAATGTTTTTCATAATGAAATTTTCCATTATTTTCCTCCATTATACAGCACTACCGCCTGCCGCTTTGCTTAAATCCGGCACAATTTGCTTTTTGCGGGAAACCACGCCATCTAAGAAAATATGATTTTGGTCTGATTTCATTCCAAAGGCAACATCTGCCATTTCTTTTGCACGTCCCACCGCAAAAATCTCACTACCGTTTCTATCAAGGTCAGTAAGCATCAACATAGCAAGGCTACATTCGTTTGCATTATAAAAATTTGCAAGCTCTTGCAAAATCTCGTCTTTACGCTTCATAACTGCTTCAAAATCAAGCGTGTTAAACTGTGAAATATAAGCCGATTTTTCGCCGAAACTAAAGCGTTTTCTATCCACATTAAGCATTTCTGCAATGCTCATTTTATCTAGGTTTGTACCCGCCTTAAACATAGCACGACCAAATTCGGCAATGTCTACACCCGCAATAGCCGCCAATTTTTCGCCCGTTGCCTTATCAATTGACGTGCTTGTCGGAGATGTAAAATTAAGCGTGTCTGACAAAATTGCCGCAAGCATAAGCCCCGCCATATCTTTCGGAATTTCAGCCTCGTGTTCTTTATACATCTTATAAATGATAGTGCAGGTACAACCCAGCGGCTCCATATGCGAATATAGCGGCGCTTCTGTTTGAATATCCGCAAGGCGGTGATGGTCAATAATCTCTATAATATCGGCTTGCTCCAACCCTTCCACGCTTTGGCTACGCTCGTTATGGTCTACCATTATTACTTTTTTACCAGCAACGCCCATTACGTGGCGGCGGGATAGCACGCCATAAAGCGTTCCGTCATCATTTATTATCGGAAAGTTTCGGAAGCGGTTACCACGCATAATTTCAAGCACTTTGTCGATATAATCATCCTTTGTAAAAGAAATTATGCCGCTGGTGTTCATTATAGAACGCACAGAAATAGCCTGTTTTATAAGGCTAACTACCTTAAAAGTAGACGCATTGACGCAGACAATGTTTGCTTTGGCATTTTCCAGCCCTTTCGGTGCAATGCCATTGGTTAAAATAATGCAACCAAAATCATATTCATACGCCAATTTCCACGCATTTTCAATGCTTCCGCTAATAACAATGTCTTTATCGCAAATAACCGCACCATCTGGCACAGGCCCCGCATAAAGATTGCCGCAAAATTGCTCGTATTTATAATTTCCGCCAACTTGTCTGCCATTTAAAATACGTATCAAATTTTCATATAAAATTTCGTGGTGTTCTGTAATATCGTCATCAGAATCATCCATAAAAATCTGCGTAACATTACCCATACCAAGTATGCCTTTTAGTTTATTACTGCCATCTGTAATAGGCACAAGACGGCTTGTGTCGCTGTTTAACATCATATCCCATGCCGTTTTTATAGGCTCGGTTTCTAAAATAGAAACGGGGTCGTATACCTTCAAATCTCCTATTCTGCCCTTAACATCCGTTAATAGCTCAGGTATTGGCACACCAAAATAATCCAATACAAATTCGGTTTCAAGGCTAATATCGCCCAAACGATAAGCCGTAGCACCTACAACGCCTATTTCACGTTTTAAATTGGCATAAGCAACGGCGGCGCAAATAGAATCTGTATCTGGATTTTTATGTCCAAAAATATATACTTTATCCTGAAGCATTAAAAAGTACCTCCTCAGAAAATAATCAAAGGTACATTATACCACAACCCATTTGCAAGCGCAAGCATATAATGATGTAAAAGATTTAGGAGAGATTTAATAATGAACGATTTTGGAATAACACCCGGCTCTGCCATTGGTTATGGTATTTATGCACAAAACGATGAGTCTGCTATGGAGCATAACCACGTGCAGACGCAAGAAATTCACACCGATTTTGGCGGCCGCCCTTTTGTTATTGATATTGCAAAGGCGACCCTACACAACGACACATACAGAACCGTGCTGTGGACGGGACCGCATTTGCAATTAACCGTTATGAGCATTTTACCAGGTGATGACATTGGGCTTGAAGTACATCCCCACGTTGACCAATTTTTGCGCATAGAAGGCGGCAATGGCGTGTGCCAGATGGGAGATAGCCACGACAATCTTTATTTCGAGCAACCTGTTTTTGATGATACCGCAGTCTTTGTACCCGCTGGCACTTGGCATAATATAACAAATACAGGCAATGTACCGCTACGCTTATACACTATCTATGCCCCGCCAAACCACAAAGCTGGCGCAGTACACCAAACAAAACAAATCGCCGAGCTGGAAGAAGAACATCATTAACCATAAAGCACTACACACCTAAATAGATGTAAGAAAAAACACTAACAATGATGGGGCTGTACACGTTGGTAAAATCACGGAACAATGCAGAAAACGGACACTTTCGAGGTGTCCGTTTTATGATTGCGCTTTACCTGTCGGGCTTTTCTCTTGCCTCTACAAGTTTAGAATCAGAGGTTATGCTAAGCTGCACCCTCTGGGATTGAATCGTATCGATTCTTATTAAATATTCACTGTTAGCTTCTAAATTTGATAGCTCAATTATAAAGCTCGAATCATCTTCGTAGCTATTACTCCAAATAACTTCCTCATCATCAATACTTAATATTTGAATATAGACGGTTCCAAAATCCATTTGCAATTTCGCATTTAATCGCAAACTATCTATATTGCTGTTAATATAAATAATCTTTTCACGAACCGAATCTGCCGGTGCTGATGTACTGAATGAAAATGACATAAATGTTGGATAACTCTGACTGCAAGCACCTAATGAAATCATCGCAATAAGTAATAGCAGGGTCAAAGCTGGTTTTAACGGTCGCTTAAATAACATAAAATAGATTCCACCTTTATTTTTTAATATATACGGAATCATTCGATTTTTGTCTGTTAGACTTCGGCAACACCCACACGACCCTTTGTCACTTGATTGCCAAGCCCATCTTGTAAGATTTTATTTATTTTACATATCCTCAAAACAAGGTTCGTCCGCCACAAACTCGGCATCAATCCCTAAATTCTTAAAATAATCGACCATAGCAATGCAAGCATATTTTTCGCTTGAATAATGCGTGCCGCCCAAAAGGTTTATTTTATTAGCTTTTGCAAAATCGTGGGCGGCTTTTGTATAATCGCTGGCACGTGTAACGCCTGTAACAAGCGTATTTATGCCATTTGTTACAAGCTCTGTCAACACATCAACATCATTACCGCCGCCCGCCACAACAGCGATTTTTCCATCAGCAATTTCATCATTGCCGTATTGATATATTTTAGTTTTATGTCCCACAGCCTGCGAATATACAGCGTTAAGGTCTGTTGCATTTTTAAGATTTGCATAACCCCAAACACCGCAAAGTCCGCCGTGGTAAGGAATAAATGGTGTTTTTACGATTACTCCAACCGTTTCTGCAAGGGTTTTGCTTGTGGAATATTCTCCGAAACTATCAAGTGGCACGTGATAATTAAATAATGAAATCTTACGCCGTTTCATTTCTTGCAAAAGCTCTGCATTAACATCATACCACGCTTTTGTATCGTCTTTGCTTAAATCCCAAACTATTGGATGATGTACAAAAATTATTGCATCTTGCACGCCATCGTTCAAAACCGCTTTCAATACAGCGTCGGAAGGAAATACGGCGGTGAAAACCTTGTTTATCTCATCCGCAAAATCACACATCAATCCCATATTTCGAGTTTTATATTCATCGCAGACAAAATCAGCCATATCGCCCATAATTCCAGACCAGTTATAATCCGTCATTTGCGGGGTTACAAAATCTTTACCCAGCTGGTTATATAAAATTTTTGCATTCATTTTTTACTCCCTATACCCACAGGTTTTATCATCGCTGCAAACCACTTTTTGCGCTTTGCCTTTTTCTATTAGCGGTTTGCCGCAATTTGGGCAAGGTTTGCCCGTTGGTTTGTTCCAGCTTATATAATCACATTCGGGGTTATTTTCACAACCATAGTAAATACGCCCTTTTTTGGACTTTTTAATCATAACACGAGCTTTTTTGCATTGTGGGCAATCTACCCCTGCGTCTTCAAAAAGCGGTTTTGCATTATGACAATCAGGAAAACCCGGGCAAGCCAAAAACCGCCCATACCGCCCGAATTTTATTACCATATTGCGACCGCATTTTTCGCATAAAACGTCCGTTTCTTCGTCCCTAATCTCTATTTTATCAATAATTTCGGCGGCACGCTCTACGGTTTCATTAAACGGGTAGTAAAAATTGCGCAAAATATCTTTCCAAGCTACTTCGCCCATTTCTACTCCGTCAAGCGTTTCTTCCATTTTTGCAGTGAAGTCAATATCAACTATTTGTTCAAAATTTTCTATCATAATTGTGTTTACAACACCGCCTAATTCGGTTGGGTGCAAGTTCTTTTGCTCTTTAGAAACATAGCCCCTAGCGGTAAGCGTTGCGATTGTAGGAGCATATGTTGACGGACGGCCAACACCATTTTCTTCCATAGCCTTAACAAGCGTTGCTTCAGAATATCTCGGCGGAGGTTGTGTAAAATGTTGCGCAGGTGTTATTTTTACCAGTTTTAACACCTCACCTACGGCAATTTCAGGCAAAGCCTTGGCATCATCTTCTTTATCATCGCTTGACAAGTAAACCTTCTTATATCCTTCAAACCGCAATATAGAGCCATTTGCATTAAATTGGTGCTTGCCTGCTACAATCTTAACCGCCACTGTATCAAAAACAGCAGGTGTCATTAGCGACGCAACAAAACGCCGCCAAATAAGGCGATACAGCTTGTATTGGTCTTTTGTAAGGGAGTCCATAATATCTTCTGGGCGGATGTTGATATATGACGGGCGGATGGCTTCGTGGGCATCTTGTGTGCGGCGTGTTGCTTTTGGTTCTGGTTTAGTTTTAACAGCAAAATCTGCACCAAAGTTATCCAAAACATAATCACGACCCGCCGTAAACGCTTCATCAGATATACGCGTAGAATCCGTACGGATGTAGGTAACAAGACCCAAAGTGCCACGTCCTGAAATCTCGACACCTTCATAAAGTTGTTGAGCTACCATCATTGTTTTGCGGGCGGCAAAATTAAGCTCTTTACCCGCTTCCTGTTGTAATGTGGATGTTGTAAAGGGCATTTGCGGTTGGCGTTTGCGTTGCGATTTTTTTACATCTTCTACCACAAAGTCAGCCGTATCGACAACTTTAAGCACCTTGTCAACAGCTTCTTTATTTTCTAGCTTAACCTTTTTGCCACCTGTGCCGTGATATTTTGCTTCAAATTGTTTTTTTGCCACACCGCTTAATACGGTGTCAATGCTCCAATATTCTTCGGGGATAAAGTTTTCAATTTCTTCTTCACGGTCGCAAATTATTTTTAGTGCAACAGATTGTACACGACCAGCAGATAGGCCTTTTTTAACCTTTTTCCATAATAATGGGCTTATTTTATAGCCCACAACACGGTCTAGCGTGCGACGGGCTTGCTGTGCGTCAACCAATGTCATATCTATTGGTCTGGCGTTTTTTATGCTGTCTTTTACTGCTGTTTCTGTAATCTCGTTAAATGTGATTCTTGCAGTCTTTTCTGGCTCTACTTTAAGGGCGTGCAAAAGATGCCACGAAATAGCTTCGCCTTCACGGTCCGGGTCAGTTGCAAGATATACAATCTTTGCCGCTTTGGCTTCTTTGCGCAATTTCGCAAGCAAGTCGCCCTTACCACGTATGGTTATATATTTCGGCTCAAAATCCTCGTCTATCTTTATGCCAAGCTCTGATTTGGGCAAATCACGCACATGCCCCATAGATGCTTCAATTTTATAACCAGAGCCTAAAAATTTTTTTAAAGTTTTTGCCTTTGCGGGCGATTCTACAATCACCAAATTTTTCGCCTTTGGCTCTGATTTTTTTGCCGCTGTTTTCGCCAATGTTTACACCTCATTAATTTAGAATATATCTATTGCCTGTTATTTTTTTAATACGTCCCATAAGTTCCATTTCTAAGAGAATTGTATTAATTTGTGCCACACTTAACCCTGTTTTGTATACAATAAAATCTATGGTGCAGGGTTCGTGATTTATACAAGAATACACCAATGAATGTTCGTTTGCAAGTAAAAAATTTTGCGCAACTTGTGTTGATGTCATTGTAATGCTCTTGTTATCAGCTTTTAAGGCTTTGAAAAATTTTTCCAAATGCCTTTGGCGTTGCAGAATGATAATTGCGTCCAAATAGGATGTGATGATACCTGCACCCTGCTTTATTAGCATATTTGCGCCTTTGCTTTGTTTGCTGGTGATATTGCCAGGCACGACCAATACTTCTTTACCTTGGTTAAGAGCGTGGTCAACCGTGATAAATGTACCGCTACGTTCGCCCGCTTCCACCACAATTAATATATCAGAAAGTGCGGAAATTATGCGGTTGCGTGCGGGAAAATGCCATTTTTGCGGTTTATGGTCTGGCGGGTATTCTGTTACCAATGCACCGTTTTGTGGGATTTGTTTAAAAATCTCGTAATTTTCTTGCGGATAGCATACATTTATGCCGCTTGGCAAGACGGCTATGGTTCTACCGTTTGCCGATAATGCACCACGATGAGCGTGAGCATCAAGCCCACGAGCCATACCGCTGATTATGATAATGCCGCAATTTGCAAGCTCCTGCGCAATTTGCTGTGCGACTTTTCTCCCGTACAAGCTATTATCCCTTGCGCCAATAATGCCTACTGTCGGGGTTTCGTCAAAACCCACGCCAAAACCACCGTTTACATAAAGCTGTGCCGGCATATCGTCGATATTTTTTAATCGTTTTGGGAAATCAGCAGGTTTTAGCGTTATCACGGACGTTCTCCTTGCAAAAATTGTATTGCAGCTTCCAGCGCATTATCTGCATTATGTGCAATATCGGGTGTAATGCCCACATTATGCACTGTGTTACCGTCAGGGGTTTCTACAATAATAACGGTGCCGTTGACTGCAAAACCACGCCGCAACGGGATTAGCACCTGCCCAACAGCCTTGCCGTATGTGGTTTCGCCAATGGTTGTAACATTATCCAAATGATATTGCAATGCCGTAATAATCACCTCTGCAGAAGATGCTGTTGCGGTGCTTTGTAATATTACGATATTTTCAAATTCTAACACTTGGTTGCCGCTTGCACGGCGTTCACGTGTAAAAGGCCAAAAATCCATACGGGCTTGCTCAAAATTAACCACGGCACGGCGTTCTAAAAATAGCCCCGCTATTGCTTGGGACGACGCTAGTTCCCCGCCTAAGTTCTCTCGTAAATCTATTATTATATTGTCAAAGGCATTTATTTCGTTGCGGCGTGCCATTACAAAATCTTCTACATATGGTGATGTGTTTGGCAGGTTAAGGTAGGCAATGCCTGGGGCAACTTCATAAAACCTTGCTCTTGTTGCTTCTTGTTGTATTAAATTTTCGTGCGCTATACGTTGTGGCGGAGTTTGTAAAAATGTGTAAGGGTCGTTGCCCTGCGCCCGTATCTCACGCGTTACTATAGAAATAACAAGATTGTCAAAATAACGCCCATATCGCCCTTGTGGGTCAATGCCCAAATGCTCTGTCATCATATCATCCAACGTGCTGGTGTGGATATAATTACCTGCGATAAGCGTTTTAAAAATAAGATAGTCATAATTAATATAAACCGCCGAAAATAAGCCAATTGCAAGCAATGCAATTGCCGACAGCGTTATTATTTTAAACCGCAAATATTTGCGACGCAACGCATCCATTGGGGATAAAGCCCGTTTTTGCCGCCTTTTCCCTCGCCATTTTAATTTAAACACAAGACCACCTCTTCTGTATTTTTGCATAATTACCTACATTATAATACCTTCGGAAAAAATTTGCAAATTATTTTATTTTGGGCTATAATGTAAATGAGGTGAAAGATATGAGCGAAAGACGTTATAAATTAATTGCACAAAACAGAAAAGCAAAGTTTAATTATTTTATCGAGGAAACTTTTCAAGCTGGCATTGAACTTTTTGGTATGGAGGTAAAATCTTTGCGTGCGGGCAAATGCAACCTTGGCGAAGCCCACGTTGAAGTACGTGACCGCCAAGCCTTTATTGTTAATATGCATATATCGCCGTATGAGCAAGCAAATATGTTTAATAAAGACCCATTGCGCAAACGCCGATTGCTTTTGCATAAGCGAGAAATTAATAAGCTACTGGGTTCGGTAACACGTGAAGGGTACACAATAATTCCTGTAAAAATTTATTTTTCAGGGGCTTATGTAAAGTTAGATATAGCCCTTGCAAAAGGTAAAAAACTGTACGACAAACGCCACAGCATAGCACAAAAAGACGCTCGTCGTGAAAACGAGCGTGATTTTAAGATTAAAAATTTGTAAGTATATCTTGCTACAATTGCAGAAAATCCTGTTCGTTAATAATTTTTACGCCCAGTTCTTCTGCTTTCTTGTTTTTTGATGATGTAGATGTTGTGTCGTTATTGATAAGATAGTCTGTTTTTTTGGATACCGAGCCTGCAACCTTGCCGCCTGCGGCTTCTATATGGTCTGTTAATTCTTTGCGGTTTTTAAAATGTTGCAAATCACCTGTTATAACAAAGGTTTTACCTGCGATTGCGGTATTTTGTCGATGCTCGGCAACATCAGTTTTTGTAATGCGCAAATTAGCCAAAGCGATGTCTACAATGCGGTTGTTTTCGGGGTTTTGAAAATATTCGTAAATACTTGCGGCTATTATATCGCCAAAGCCATCAATTGCGGCAAATTCTGGTGGTTCGGCGTTTCTTATCGCATTAAAATCGTTGCTAAAATTGCGGCATAATGCCTTTGCGCCTGATAATCCAACATTATCAATACCTAAACCATAAATAAAGTTAGGCAATGCGATATCTTTTGATTTTTCGATTGCGGCAATCAGATTGGCAAAAGATTTTTCGCCGAAACCTCGCAAGTTTGTAATTTGCTCCTCATATTCACCAATTTTGTAAATGTCGCTGAAATTTTCTAAAAATCCTAGTTCAAGGAATTTTTCCACAGTTTGTATTGAAAAGCCGTCGATATTTGCCGCATCACGGCTTATATAATGCACTATTGTACGTACAACACGTGCTTTGCAATTTGGGTTGGTACAATGCAGTGTTTTTACACCATTTTCGTCTTTAATATGGGTTTGGGCGTTGCATACTGGGCAGTTTTCGGGCGGCTTAATGCCACCGCTACGTGTGAAATTTTCTGCAATTTGCGGTATAATCATATTTGCTTTATAGACCGATATTTCGTCGTCAATGCCTAGCTCCAAACTTTCTACAATGGATAAATTATGAAGGCTGGCACGTTCTACATTCGTTCCTTCTATTTCTACATTTTTAAAAATAGCTATAGGATTAATTAAGCCCGTGCGAGATGTGTTCCAAAGCACGTCAATAAGACGTGTTTGCGCCATTTCATCTGCCCATTTGAACGCTATGGAATCTTTTGGGAATTTCGATGTTGCACCCAAACTTTCGCTAAATTCAATATCATCATAGGTTAGCACAAGCCCATCGGTGGCATAATTTAGTCCTTCGACAGCGTGTTTAAAAGCATTAACCGCTTCATCTACATTATTTTCGGCTACCAATTTATGCTCGGCTACAGCAAAGCCAAGACCTGACAAAAATTCTAATTGTTCAGTTTTTTTTGCATATTCCAAATCACTTGCAAGCACAGCGAAAGCAAAAAAATCTACATTACGGCTTGCGGATATTCGGCTGTTAAGCTGCCTTATCGTTCCTGCGCACAAATTGCGTGGATTTTTATATTTTTCGCCGTCAATTTCGCCATTAATCCGCTCAAATTCGGCAAAGCCAATTACGGCTTCACCACGTATGCTCAATTCACCTTTATAATCAATTTTTTTAGGAACATTACGAAAAAAACGCCCGTTATGCGTTACATCCTCACCAATTTCGCCATTACCACGTGTAAGAGCTTGAACCAGCTTTCCATCGGCGTATTTTAAAACAATCGTAAGCCCGTCCAGCTTCCAAGACAAAATCCCCTGCCCTAATGATAAAAAGCTCTGCAATTTCGCAACATCCTTTGTTTTATCAAGAGATAGCAAAGGTGCGCTGTGCCGCACTTTTTCTAATGACGACACCACTTCGTGCCCTACTTTTTGTGTTGGAGAATTATCTAAAACAATGCCTGTTTTGGCTTCCAAACCTAAAAGTTCGTCATATAGCGCATCATATTCTAAATCTATAATTATCGGACTTCCTGCTTCATAAGCCGACGACGCTTTGTTCAAAATATTAACAAGCTCTGAAATTCTTTCATTCATCCCAAAACCTCCCTTTCTTCCATTATACATATAAACCACCCGCAAGGTCAAGCTAATAAAAAGGAGGTGTGCTATGAAAAAGGATTTCCCTGACCCAAAACCAATTTCTGCGGCGGTGGTGTCAACCAACGACTTTACAGGCATCAAAGACAACGACCCATATTTGGATATGCATTTAAACAAACAAATGCAAAAATCTAAACCACATTTTTCACATAAAACTTGACTATATACCCCCAATATGTTATAACATATTGGGGGTGCTTTATGCAACACGAGATAAAATTGGGTTTAGAGCGTGTTTCACAGCTTTTAGAATTACTTGACAACCCGCAAAATCACCTAAAATATGTACACGTGGCAGGAACAAACGGTAAGGGTTCTACCTGTGCATTTTTGTCAAATATTTTTGTTACGGCTGGTTTAAAAACTGGTCTTTTTACCTCGCCCTACATAATCTCTTCTACAGAAATGCTCCAAATTAATAATACTGAAATTGCACAGGAAGATTTTGACACACTTTTGCAAGAGGTCGAAGCAAAGACAGTTGCAATGGACGATAAACCCTCCGAATTTGAAGTTTACACCGCCGCCGCATTGCTGCATTTTTACAGACAAAAATGTGATATTGTGGTGCTAGAGGTCGGTATGGGCGGCAGGCTGGACGCTACCAATGTTATACCAATGCCCGAAGTTGCTGTAATTACAGCAATCGGTATAGACCATACAGAATATTTGGGCAATACAATAGATAAAATCGCCGCCGAAAAAGCCGGCATTATTAAACGTGGCACAATTTGCGTTACTTACCCACAATCAAAAACTATAGACAATGTTATTGCCGCAAAATGTGTGCGCAATGGGGTAAAACTAGCCAAAGTAGCAGATATTTTAACGAAAGAAATGTCGCAAGTTCAATTGCCTCTACACGGCTCACACCAAGCAATAAACGCATCGCTTGCTATTACAGCAGTTGTAATGATGATGGCACGTGGATGGAATATTCAAAAAGAAGCCGTAAGCCGTGGAATTTTTACAACAAAATGGCGTTGGCGTTTTGAAACTTTGCGACACAATCCCACTTTCATTGTTGATGCCGCACATAATGTACAAAGTGCAGAAGCTACCGCAAAAACATTATCCGCACTTTATCCAGACAAAAAAATCACCTTTGTTTACGGTGTTTTAGCAGATAAAGATTATCAACAAATGACACAGGCATTATTGCCTATTGCCAAAAAATTTATCGCAATAACACCCGACAGCCCACGTGCATTACCCGCAAAAGATTTGGCAAATTATTTGACGAAATGCGGTGCAAATGCCGCTTTCTATAATTCTATAGAGGAAGGAGCGAAGACGGCAATAAACGAAGCTGGCGACGATGATATTATCTGCGCTTTGGGTTCGACTTATATTTTAAAGCGGCTCTCAGCCGCAATTTCTTAACCGGTTTTAACCGGTGTTCTTATTCAAGCCCATAACGGGCAATTCAGAGTAGAAGATATGCGTTAAGTGCTGTTGGATGGGAAGTCGCCAACAGACGAAAAGTCGATAGGCTTGCGGTATATCTTTGCATCCGCTGGGAGGTTTTTAAATTGAACAGACACTACACGGTAACAATGCTTGCGACAGTCGCAATGCTTATTGCGTTAGAAATTGTTCTAACGCGCTTTTTGTCAATACAAACGCCGCTTATCCGTATAGGATTTGGGTTTTTGCCAATCGCCGTAATCGGTATGAAGTATGGTCCACTGCAAGCGGGCATTGCCGCCGCTATGGCTGATGTCATTGGGTTTTTCCTCTTTTCCACATTTACATATCACCCTGGCTTCACAATCACAGCATTTTTAACGGGCGTTACATATGGTCTATTGTTGCATAAAGGGCGGCACCAAAACATCCTTAACATTATCTTCGCTGTGCTTATTGTAACAATTGCGTGGAATATGTTCCTAGACACATTTTGGCTTACGCAAATAACAGGGCAAGGCGCAATTGGCTTTTTGGCAATACGGGTATTGCGTACCGTAATAATGTTGCCGTTGCAAATAATTTTTATATCCGCCGCCGCAAACTTCGGCAGAAAAGCAAAACTTGTTTAAACAAAAACACGGAAGGTAATCATCCCTTCCGTGTTTTTTATTCGAGCTTGATGTCTTACATACCTCAACAAAAGATTTTACCAATGTAAAAATTTACTGTTGACAACAAAATTTGCATATGTTAATATTAGATTGTAATACCGACTAAATTACTAGGATATTTGAGGAGAGATACTATGACAACAGGGGTTAAAAGCCTATATACCGCCAAAAAACAGGGTGTTTTTGAGGTAGCGTCGTTGCCTGGCATTAGCTTATTAGAAAATTTAGGCTTGCGGGTTGGCACAAGGGTAACGGTTAAAGGGCGTTATGCCTTTGGCGGTCCTGTGCTTTTGCGTGTAGAAAATGCATTTTTAGTGGCGATTGGCAAAGACATCGCTACGCAAATAGCAGTTAAGGAGGTAGCCTGTTATGAATCACCACAATGCCCAACTAGACGATAAGACGCTTAATAACCCAAACAAAATATTGCTAATGGGCAACCCCAATGTAGGTAAAAGCGTATTTTTTACAGAGCTTACTGGCATACACGCTGTATCGTCAAACTATGCAGGCTCTACCGTTAGCTTCACCCAAGGCAATATTAGCCTTGGCGGTCAGGAGTACACACTAATAGACGTACCAGGTACATATTCGTTAAAAGAAGCCTCGTCGGAAGCAGAAGCAGTTGCTTTGCAGTTTGCAAACAGCGGTGCGGTTGCCATTATCTGTGTGCTTGACGCTTCTAATTTAGAGCGTAATTTACGTCTTGCTATAGATTTGCGCAAATATAAAACGCCGCTTATTTATGTATTAAATTTGATGGACGTCGCAGAGCGCAAAGGCATCGCCGTTAATTCAAAATTGCTTTCGGACGAGCTTGGTGCGCCTGTTATAGAGGCAATCGCTACAAAAAAACAAGGCATAGATACCATTAGACAACATTTAGAAGATATTGTAAAAAATCCAAAAGGCTGCCCCGAAACCCATTGTGATAAATGCTATAAATGCCACGTAAATCAAATGGACAAATACGGCGATGCTTGGGCAGCTTCAAAAGCAGTGTGCCGCAAAACCTGCCTTAAAATAAACGAAAAACCTAGCTTTTTGGACAAGCTGGGCGATGCTATGGTAAAGCCTTTTCCGGGTATTTTTATAGCCCTTTTGGTTATAGCCGCTACAATTGCTGTAATATTTTTTGGCGGCGAAGGGTTGCACATTCCGCTAACTATGCTAGTTGACTACCTCATTGTGCCGTTTTTTGAGAATTTGTTTTCTAGCTTTATACCAGAAGGCGTGTTTTTAAACATACTTGTGGGCGAATTTGGTATATTCGTTATCACTTTTGAATGGATACTAGCTATAATCTTTCCTTTTGTATTGATGTTTTATGTTGCCTTCACTTTTTTAGAAGATACAGGATTTTTGCCACGCATTAGCGTTTTGTTTGATAATATAATGCGTAAATTAGGCGTGCAAGGCGGTTCTTTAATACATATACTTATGGGCTATGGTTGCGCTGTGCCGGCGATTATCGGCAGTCGTGCCGCTTCATCCCGCAAAGAACGTATTGTTATAGCAACAGCAATATGTTTTGCCATACCTTGCATAACACAAATGGGTGCGTTAGTTAGCCTTACGGCAGGTTATGCTTGGTGGATGTTGCCCGCTATGTTGCTGTTTTCCTTTGTTCTGTTTGTCGTTGTAGCAATAATTGCCAGCAAGTTTATAAAAGGCAAGGTCGACCCATTGTTAATAGAAGTTCCAAATGTGCTTATCCCAAGCCCTAGGGCATATGGCAGAAAATTGCTATCCCGCATGCGGCATTTTTTGAAAGATGCGCAAGGACCAATGATGATAGCAATATTATTTGCGGCATTGCTTGCAGAAAGCGGCATTTTGGGCATTATAGCAGATGCGGCACAACCTATAGTCAGCGGTTGGTTGGGGTTGCCCGCCGAAGCCGTTACCGCTTTAATTTTAGGTATTGTACGCAGAGAAATGTCTGTTGCGCCGCTTTTGGCATTAGACCTTACATCTTTACAAGCCTTTGTTGGCGGTGCTGTGGCGTTGATGTACATTCCTTGTCTATCCGTATTTGCAGTTTTGGCAAAGGAATTTAAAGCCAAAATAGCAATTTTTATAACGCTTTCGACGGTTGTAACTGCGATAGTAATTGGCGGGTTAATTAATCAAATCGGGCAGATTTTTGTCTAAAATATACCTATGTGAAGAGTGTAGAGAAACAATATAAGAAGCGCTGTAATTTAAAAACCCAAAAATGGCGGTAGGTTAACCTGCCGCCATTTTGAATTAATACATTCTACTGCATTGTTTCTTCATTATCAATAAAAATTTGCCCTGCGTGCATCCACGCATTATTCATTCCGAACACATCTTGAAAAAACTTAAACGGCACATAGGTCGTAGCGTCCACTAAAATTGCAGGATGGGATAAAACAACATCCATTTCACCAACAATAAAGCTGTCAGAGCCTACGGCAAAACGAATTTCGTGCGTGCCGTTAGATACGCCTATATGGCGGGTTTCGTCATCCCAAGTAACAGATGCACCAAAGCCCAACATATTAACCACAGCACGGAAAGGTACAAAATAACCGCCATCTTGGTAATGCCATAAAGCATCAAGCATACGCCCATTTACAGAAATACCATAATTATATGCCCACATATTCCCATCTTCATTATCAAAGCCTAAATCAAAATCACCAACAAGACCTGGCAATGTTACAGCGTGTACATATAAAACCACAACAGAAAGCGTAGGGTCAGCAGGCATAGTGCCAGGTATCATTGCACGGTTAGATAGGGTATAGTTTACGGCAAGCGTACGTCCATTAAGAAACTCCTCAAGGGTCTGTTCACCCAAAATTTCACGCACATTTTCACCATTTGGCAATGTAATAGGGGTTTCGTCATTTATATTAAGAACAAGACCCATATCGCTATCACTGATAAAAGAGCCATTTTCCGCTACTTCAAACTGCCCCACAAATGTAAACATAGCTTCTTGTTCGCCATTAATTAACACACGTGCAGTATACTGCGGCGGATATATCATAATAGCAGGCAACATAATATTAAAGAAGCCTTGCACATTGTCACCAATTGTGGGCGTTTCGCCCATTATGTGTGTCATATGGTCTATGTTAAAATCGGTTATGCCGCCTTCGGCATTTTCTAAACGAACACGTGTGATATGCTCCATTTCGGTTACTTCCGTAACCACGCCGCTAAAGTTGTGATAATCAGGTGTCGCAAAATCTACAAAACCTATGTCGAAGCCATTTTCAATATCAAAGCCAAATCCTGGCAGATGTACGGCTGTTTCAAAAAGCACGGTAATGGTAAGGGCTGGATCGGCGGGTATTGTGCCGGGTGGCATCATACGGTTTGCTATGTCGTACGTTACTGCCAAAATGCGCCCGTCAAGCACCTCTTCTAAAGTGCGGTCGAACAGATTTTCACGTACATCCAAGCCATCTTGGAAGATAATTGGCGTACTGTCGCTTATATTAAGGACAAGCTCGTTACCTGCTGACACAAAAGAGCCATTTTCCATCACTTCAAAGCGGTCTACTATGATATTATGCGGTATTGCCGCAATTACTGTTGCTTGGTGATGCGGCGGATATTGCAACGTCATAATGCCATTTGCACTATAAAAGCCTGTAACTTCGGAACCTACAGCCAAGGCGGTTTCGCTTAACACAAATGTATTGACGTTTAAGTTAAAGACGACCGTACTGCCTTCGGCATTTTGTACGTGTATTTGCCCAAATTCGGCTGGGTTTATTTCTGTGATAACGCCACTAAATGATAGGAAGTTTGGGCGTGTTTCTGCCGCTTCTTCGTTGCCAAATACGATTTCCGCATTTACAAAATCATTTGCCATAACGGGTGCGGCTGATATTGCTAAAACGCCTGCCAACGCCGCTGCTCCAATTTTTCTTAAATTAATCATATTTACACCTCTTTTTTTATTTTTGCCTTGTATCACTGGCTATACTATATAAACGCAAGTGTATCGTAGAAGTTCCCGACTTTGTGTTACGGTTGCATTACAAACATTTTACATTAACATTATTACCCTAAAAGACTTGCATTATGTTGTTCTGTGTGATATACTTTACATAAGAGGTGATTATTATGGACACAATGGCTATTGCAACATTGTCGATGAATATGGCACAATCCAATATTTTGCAAGAGGTTAATGTGGCGTTAATGCGCAATGCTATGGACCACGCCGAGCAAACGGGCGAGATGGTCGCTGGGCTTTTAGCCGCTATACCTGCCGCCGTGCCGCCCGTTGGCTTTGATGGGCTTGGTGCTAATATTGATATAATGATTTAGTTATAGTGAATAAACCCCGATTGGTTTTCAATCGGGGTTTTCTTTATTATACATCGTGATTGTGATGGTCGGTGGTTTTTGGTTCTTCTAATCCTTCTATAGTTATGCCCTTTTTTTGTGCGTAGTCCCACAAAGCAGAACGGATTGCTTCTTCTGCTAAAACAGAACAGTGGACTTTTAGCGGCGGCAAGCCATCTAGGGCTTCTGTTACAGAAGCATTGGTTACAGCTAGAGCTTCGTGGATGGTTTTGCCAATTATCATTTCGGTAGAGATAGAAGATGTGGCAACCGCCGCACCACAACCGAAAGTTTTAAATTTTGCATTACGGATAATACCTGTTTCATCGTCGATGTCCAAAAACATCTTCATAATATCGCCGCATTTGGCATTGCCTACCAAACCAACGGCAGAAGCATCTTCAATTTCGCCCATATTGCGAGGATTCATAAAATAATCCATTACTTTTTCGGTGTACATTATATCGCCCCTTCTTTTTCTTCCCACAATGGGGATATTTGCCTTAAACGCTCTATTATTTTTGGTAATACATCTATTACTTTATCGAGGTCTTCTTTTGTTGTGTCTTTGCCGATAGATAAGCGTAACGAGCCGTGAGCTCTTTCGTGAGGCAATCCCATTGCTAACAGCACGTGAGAAGGGTCCAGGGAACCGCTAGTACAAGCCGAACCGCTGGAAGCACAAATGCCGTTAAAATCAAGCATTAGCAGTATACCTTCGCCTTCTATATAGTCAAAGATTATATTAACATTGCTAGGAAGGCGTTTTGTAGGATGACCGTTGAGTTTGCTGTATGGTATTTTTTCTAATATTTGGGTGATTAAATAATCACGCAATGCTGTTTGTTTTTCGTTTTCGGCTTGCATTTCTTTTATTGCAAGCTCTATTGCGACACCCATACCTACAATGCCCGCCACATTTTCTGTACCGCCACGGCGGCCACGCTCTTGACCGCCACCGTGTATAAATGGCATTAGTTTAACGCCACGGCGCACATATAGCGCACCAACACCCTTTGCAGCATAAATTTTATGCCCGCTTATAGCAAGCAAATCTACGCCTAGCTCGTTGACATCTACAGGAATATGCCCCACGGCTTGTATTGCGTCTATGAAGAAATATATTCTATCCTCACGGTTGCGGGTTTCGTTGATTTTTTTGATGGCTTGCCCAATTTCGGCAACAGGCATTATTGTGCCAACCTCGTTATTTGCCATCATAACCGCAACCATAATTGTGTCGGGGCGAATGGCATTTGCCACTTGCTGGGCAGTAACCATTCCATATTCATCCACAGGTAAATAAGTAACATCATAGCCCACGGTTTCAAGGTATTTGCAAGTGTGTAGTACGGCGTGATGTTCTATTGCTGTTGTAATAATATGCTTACGATTTTCAAAAAGCTCGTATGCAATGGATTTTATCGCCCAGTTGATAGCTTCTGTGCCAGAGCCTGTAAAAAATATCTCGTTTGAATGGTCGGCATTAATAGCACGTGCTATTTTTTCACGCGCAACATCCATTGCAACCTTTACACAGCTTGCGTTTTGATATATGCTGGACGGGTTTGCGTAATTTTCACGCATATATTCTATCATAGCGTCAAGCACTTCTTGCCGAACCTGCGTTGTTGCGGCGTTGTCAAGATATATCATTTGTAAAATCTTTCCTTTCATCGCCAAAGTTTTTCAACAAATCGTTAATTGTTATATTGTCCACGACATTATTAATATTTTCAAAAAGACTTGTCCAAACGGCTTTTGATGGGCAACCTGCACAATCAGAATCACCGCAACCATCAGAATCACCTGCGGCGCAATCTGTAGGTGCAAGACTTCCTTCCAAAATGCGCAAAATTTCGCCTACGGTAAGCTCTTCCGCTGGGCGTGACAAATAATACCCGCCACCAGCACCACGCACAGATTTTAATATATCTGCTTTTTTAAGTGGGGCAACAATTTGTTCTAAATAATTTTCTGAAATACCAAGGCGTTCGGAGCTACTTTTTAAACTAACACAACGAGCCTGCGGCGTAGTATATTGGGCTATGTCTACAACGACTTTTAACCCATATCTTCCTCTTGTCGAAATTTTCATCAACAATTCCCCTCGCTTTACTAGGAATTATCTATAGTTTATCAAATTTTATCAATCCTGTCAAGCATTTTTTATTGTTTTGCCCAATTGTTTCATTTGTCGTAAAATTAACAATAATGCAACGGAAAATGCGGTAATATCTGCTATTGGTGTTGACCACCATATGCCCATAACACCCATAAATTGCGGCAAAATAAAATATAGCGGTATAAGGAAAACGCCTTGACGCATTACAGATAATAGAACCGACCATTTTGCCTTGCCTATGGACATAAAGAAGGTTGATGCGTTCATTTGAAAAGCCGCCACGGGCAATGTCCACGCCATTATGCGCATACCTGTTGCGCCTATCTCCAACGCCTGCGGGTCTTCTACAAACATCCCCATTATTTGCCGTGGAAATGTCATTAATAGTATTGCCCCAATTACGCAAATGCTTACAGCATAAATTGCCGCCCAAAAATAACCTGTTTTTACACGACCTAAGTCGCCTGCGCCGTAGTTAAAGCCTATAATTGGCTGGCTACCCTGTGCAATACCAAAAACAGGCATAACAAATAATGCAGTAACGCCTGCTATTGCGCCAAAAGCCGCCACGGCAGAATCGCCGCCGTGCTGCATTAAAAAACGATTTGCAATTATAGCAACGGCAGAGCCGAGGATTTGCATAAAGAAAGGCGCAACGCCTACCGAAAAAATGGTTAATATGGTTTTTAAATGCGGCACCATATTTTTTAAGCGTATGCGTATTGCTGGGTCGCCACGGAAATAGTAAAGCATAACCCAAATAGCAGAAAGGCTTTGTGCAAGCACAGTTGACCAACCTGCACCAGCTATGCCCATATCAAAAGTAAAAATAAATAGTGGGTTAAGGAATATATTGGATATTGCGCCGATGAGCTGGGCAGACGCAAAGCGTTTTGCATTGCCCGTGGCACGTATTGGGTGGTTCATCGACCACGAAAGATACATAAATAATGCACCGTATAGTTTTATGCTAGTGTATGTGTAAGCGTGAGGTAGGGTAGCGTCAGACGCACCGAAAGCACGCAAAATAGGCTCAAGAAAGATTAGGGCAATGATACCCAGCGTTATGGAGCAAATTAGGTTTAGCGTGAAGCAATTGCCCAAAATACGTTCGGCACCTGCACGGTCGCCTTCACCAAGCCGTATAGAAATTTTTGCGGCAGAGCCAACGCCGATAAGCAGCGAAACCGAGCCAAGAATAAGCACAACAGGCGAGGCAAGTGTTATGCCTGCCAAAGCGTCGTCGCCAATACCGGGTATTTGTGCTACAAAAAAGCGGTCAACCACCACATATAGTGCAGAAACCAACATACCAATTACGGTTGGTATGGAATATGTCAAAACCAGCTTCCGCAGATTAGCACCCGCCATTTGCTGTTCACGTGGCGTTAAATACTCGCGTTTATTGTTATTTTCTTCATCCAAGATTTGAAGCCCCCTTTTTTAATTTATAAATTCAATGAAATAAAACCCATCAAACGTATCACAATCTATTAATTCATCAAAAATTAAATGAAAATTTCTTAGAGAACTGAATTGGTAGCTACTTGGCTCTATAATTTTAGAAATAATTGGATAATCTAGGTTTCGGTCAATATCAAACGGATTAAGCCAAGTGCTAAATCCTACTGTTGTGAATACATCAATTATATCTTCCCGAGGCAATTCTGTTTTGACAAGCATTACAGAGCGCAAAGTGCTACGATTGCTGTTTCCGCCAGAGTCGCCCCTTGCGCTTATAATTGCTATCATTTCAATTGTATGGGGCAATTCTAATGCCCTTATAAAGTTTCCTTGTCTTGATAAGGGGGATTCATAAAAATATACAAAAACAACAAGTGATACAACAACCAATATAATAAATGAGAATGGCATAATTCTGTCAGCAAATGTTTTTTTCATAAGGTTTTTCTCCTGACTAAAAGTACCGATGTGTTATATAAACACGGGGCGAGCATTTGCCCGCCCCGTATGATACATTGATGTGATTTACATAAAGCCAACAGATATTAGTAGTGCGGCGAAGAAGACCAATATACAAGTAGCAATGCCTTTTATGCCCATATCCAAATAGCTTAATTTTTTAAGAACTTTGTTGCCCTTAACCACATACCTAAATAATAGGTAGCCGACGACAACCGAAAGAATCCACCAAATGGCTTTTTCGTAATACCCCGCCATACCAAGCATATAATCGCCTGTAAAGGTTGTTAGTAGCGAGCCGTTTGCTGTTGCGCCATATCCTGCGCTTTGTCTGTAAACATAAGATTCAAAAGAATAGTTAATAAATTGCGCACCAAACAAACCACCAAATAGGCTTAGTGTACTCCAAATCAAAACAGAGATAAGGCGTGGTTTGTCAATTTTCGGATGTTCTCCTTTTATGCCTGGGTCTTTGCCAAACAACATCGCACCATATTTAATAAAGCTGATGATGGTTGCAAGACCGATAATTATGTTAAGCCAGAAAAACAGCGAAAACCTGTCGTTGCCATAAGCGATGTAGTATTTTGAAATAGAGCCGATAAAGAACGGCGCACCCATAATGCCTAATATAGCAAGACCCATTGCCGTACCGACTATTGGCATACGTTTTAGCACACCACGCACCACATAAGCGTCCAGCGAGCCATAAGAGCGTTTTATTATGCCTGCTGTTAAGAACAGCGTAGATTTAAACAACGCATGCGCTACCAAATGATACAAACCGCCAAGCATTGCATAATCAGAATAATAACCGTCGCCCATACCTAACGAAACGCCGAAAATTATCAAACCAACCTGCGAAACTGTATGGAAGGCAAGTATAGCTTTTGCATTGTGGTTAGACATAGCCATAATAGCGCCGGAAATAGCCGTAACCGCACCCAAAATAACAAAGAAAGCATGGTTTGCCACAGGAGCAAAAACCCCTTGGAAGGTGATGAAAAGGTAAACGGCACATTTGATGTACATACCAGAAAGTATCGCAGATACACCAGTTGGCGCACCAGGCGAACCGTGGGCTTTCGGCACCCAAATGGACATTGGCACCATTGCACATTTAAAGGCAATTGGTGTCATTACCAAAGCATATGGCAAATATAGCTGGGTTACATCTTCTTGCGCCACTAATGCCAATCTTTCTGCTATCAAATGCAAGTCCAATGTACCCGTTAAGCGGTAAACATAAGCCATACCAAGCAGGAAGAACTGCACTGCAAGCACGTTTGCAAGCAAGTAGAATATAGCATCGTATATAGAGCGTGTTTTGCGCTTTGTCATTATCAACATAGTAACAACAACGCCCGCAACTTCCATCATTACGAAGATGTTAAACATATCGCGTGATAACAAAATGCCTAAAAGCACGGCTTGCCATATGAACAAAAGTAGCCAAAACATTTTGCCTTGCTCTTGATGAAAGTTATAGATAATAACCACCAAAAACAGCACTGTTGTTAAGCCTATCAAAATAGTGTTAAAATCGAAGGCGTATAAAACAATACTTAGAAAATTATCAGTAGAGCCAACAAATTCTAAAATAGATTCAGAACGGGTTAGATACACCAAATATCCCGAAAAACCTACCAAAATTAGTTGAAAAAATATAGCGACAACCCGTGATGATTTAACTGATGTAAAAATAAAGAGAAAGATTGCCATTAGCACGGGAACAATTACAAAATATGGTAACATATTATTTCACGCCCCCTTTCTCTTCACGTTTTAGCCCGGGACCTGGATATTTAATATACTCCGAAATAATAGGTCCTTTGCCTTTTGCTGGGTATGGCGTTGCAGGAATATCTTCCTCAAAAGGTTTAAATTCACCTTTATAGTCTTTTTTAGCCAATGGCACGATAACACGCCAGTCTGTAGAGCGGTATCTGCGGAAAATGCTTATTAAGATAATAATAAGTACCGCCGTAACCGCAAAGCCTATTACAATTGCTGTTATCATAAGCGCAGATGGCAATGGGTCTGCCATACGCTCTAAATAATTGGTTTGGCTTATAATATCGTCAACCATTATTGGCGGCAGGGTTGTTGTGCCATATTCCGAGCCCAAAATAATCCAAAAGGTTATAACGCCCGCATTTAATATGGTCATATATATAATGGTTTTAATTGCATTGTTGGTGGTTATTATCCCAAACAACGACACAAAGATTAAAACCAGCGGAAAAACTTCCAAAAATCCTAATCCAAACATAGGGATTACCATTCCTTTCGTTGGTTTATATACCTATTCAAATGTACGCTCTACGGCGATGTATCTATAGAAGATAACGAAGAAACCACAAGCAACCTTAATACCTACCAAAGCATTAGCCGAAACAAGCTGAATTGTTTGGAAGGTCTCACTGCGTAAAGTTTCGTATTGCAGTACGGCAGGTGCAATAAACACCGTAAGTACAGTAAACACCGCAAGGGCAAAAAACACTATTTCTTCCATACTAAGGATTTTCTTAACAGGAAGGTCATAGATGTTATGTATCAAATAACGGCAAACAAAGAATGCCGCAACCGCTACGCCGCCCTGGAAGCCGCCGCCAGCGGAGATATGCCCGTTCATAATAAGGTATATACCAAAGATGAGGATGAGCGGGGAGATGATGCGTATAGAATAAAATGCGACTTTGTCTTTTTTTACAACGCTTTGCGTGCCTTGTTTTACAGCATAATCGCCAAAGAAAGACAGTTGTGTAACCGCCGTAACAGCCATTACAAGAAGCAATGCTTCAAAAAGCGTATCGTAAATTCTATAACCCATTAATATTGCGCCAATTACGTTTTGACCGCCAACATCGTGTCCTGCGTTTACCAAGAATTGGTCACGAAGGTATGTTGTATATTCTCTAGCTTCCATAGATGGGCTAAAGTGAAGGAACAAAAACGCAATGCCGCCAACAAAAAGCAAACCAAAGATAGCGTTGCCCCAAGAAAAGCTCTTTGCGGGCTTTTCCATATGTTTTTTTTCTTCTTTGCCTTCTGCGGCAAGTTGTCTGTTCTTTTTATACTTTCTGTAATACTTTTCTGCTACCACTATAAAGAAAATGACGGAAAATGCGCCAATAGCGGCTTCTGCCATAGCAACGTCGGGGCTACCTAAAAATAGATAAATGCCCGCCATTATTAATGAAAATATGCCGGTGTATATTATAAGGCGATACACTCTGCGTTCAAAAACCATTAACAGCAGGGCAGCCAGGCATAATCCAAACAAAATATATATCGTATTTGACACAACTCTAACCTCCTACATAATAGATTTTGACAAATCGGTTTCGTCTTCTGCACCCACATCATCCGCTTCTTGAATAGTTCCCGTCAGTTTATAACCGGACGCATAAGCAGAGCGTGCCATAACGTGTGCCACAAGCGGGTTAAGGATAAGGATGATAACAACGATAAAAACTAGCTTTAGCGTAAAAAAGACATCGCCCATAGCACCGTGGCGTACACCAAGCCCAATGACAAGGGTTATCATACCAACCGTGTCTACCTTTGCTGCCAACAATATACGCTTGTAAAAATCATCAAAACGGAAAATGCCGATTGCGCCCATTATCATAAAGAAAAGTCCAATACCAATAATGATGTTAGAAATTACCAACACGGCAGGGTGAAGCGACAATGATGCAGAAACAATTTCACCCGCAATTGGCACAATATCAGCATAAATGGGTTCGATGCTGATGTCGATAGGTTCTATGGCAAAATTCATTATGCATCGCTCCCTTCTTTAACGCTTGTGCTTTTAGCTGTACTACGTACTCTTCCCAATTTGTGTTTTGCCAAAAATAGGCATAAAAACACCGTACCCAAAAAGCCGAAAAGCGCAAACATTATCGCCAAATCAAGCAAGAAGGTAATACCTTCTAGCGAGGAAAAAACGATAAATATCATAATAGTTTTGGTGGCGATAAGGTTTAGCCCCATCATCCTATCCCAAATTGTTGGGCCACGTAAGGTATGGATGATGTAGATGCCAACAATTATTAGCTTTGCATACAAAGCATACTGCAAAAAATCCTGCATAAAGTTTTCCACGTCTTAGCCCCCTTTAATTTTTCTGCGGCAACTGCGCACGTAGCAATCTTTTTTCAAGACCGCCTTTTGCAAGTGCCGACACTTTTTCTGGTCCTAACTCTTTTAAATTGAGCTTTTTGTCAAATATCCACAAAGACATTATTGTATCATCTTCAATGTCCATAGATATTGAACCAGGGACGAACGTCATAGAATCCATTAACATAATCTTTAGCGGCTCTGATTCTAACGTGGTTTTAACGGGAATAATTTCAAACTGCGCACCCGTGATGATAAAACGCAACATAGAAAAACCAGCCAGATAAACCTGCCCGATTAGATAAAATGGATAAAAGATTAGCTTAGAAAATTTGACGGTATCTGCTTGTTTGCTGGCAGATGGCAAGAATTTGTCTGCAAAATATACAGAAAAAACCACAACCAACATACCAATAGCCACCGCTTCCCAGCTAAATGTTTCTGTGAGAACAACCCATATAATGACCAATGCCACTATGATGTAAAAAGAGTATTTGCCCACAAAATTCACCTCGATATGTAATTTATTTTTTATGCCCTTAAAGACATAAAATATACTGTTACAATTATATTACAAAGACAAATGCTTGTCAACAGATTTTTTTGCGAAAAAATTACCTACCTTTATGATAATATTATACAAATATGATAATATTATACAAATATGATAATATTATACAAAAAGTGATTGATACCCAAAACGAGCAATAAGTCAACCTACCGCTCGTTTTGGTTTTTTGGATTATACTGCTTTTGTCAAGCGAATTTTTTTCGATTGGAACACGCAGCCGTTAAAAAGACACTATAACCCAACAAATCCCCTGAAAAATAAAAATTTGCAGGGGATTTTCTATTATACAGAAATTTGCCTTTGTTCGCAATTTATGCTATAATCCTTTCGAGGTGAAAAGCCGTGTCAAAAATATTAGTAATAGCCGAAAAACCGTCCGTCGCACGTGATATAGCCCGTGTTGTAGGTGCAAACACCAAAGGTGACGGTGTATTATCGGGCGGCAAATATATAATATCGTGGGCAATAGGGCATTTGCTAACCCTTTGCGACCCAGACGACTACGACCCAGCATTAAAAAAATGGACAGTGCAATCACTGCCCATTATCCCTGCGCAAATCCGCACAAAGCCTATAAAAAAGACTGCCGCCCAGCTTCGTATATTAACCCGATTAATGAAAGATGCAACAATTAGTAATATAATATGCGCAACGGATAGCGGACGTGAAGGCGAGCTTATTTTCCGATACATATACAATCACGCAAAATGCAAAAAGCCCGTACAACGCCTGTGGATTTCGTCAATGACAGACGAGGCTATACGCATTGGGCTTGAAAATATGCGACCCGCCGCAGATTTTGACAATCTATACAACTCTGCCCTATGCCGTAGCCACGCAGACTGGCTGGTGGGCATTAACGCCAGCCGTGCCTATTCGTTACGACACAACGCAAATCTTTCCATAGGTCGTGTGCAAACCCCAACCCTAGCGATGATTGTCGCCCGTCAAACCGAAATAGACAACTTCACCCCAACAAACTATTGGGAAATTCACGCCACATTCGCCGCCCAAAACGACAACTATTCCTCACGGCATTGTGGGACAGACCCACAATCTCACCCTTTTCGCATACCAACCGCCGAAATCGCAGACGAAATCATTAAAAAAGTAAAAAACCAGCCAGCCAAAATAACATCAATAGAAACCAATAAAAAAAGCACCCCGCCACAACTTCTGCAAGACTTGGCAGAACTGCAACGTGAAGCCAACCGACGCTTTGGCTATTCTGCTACAAAAACCCTGCAAATAGCCCAAGACCTATACGAAAAACGCAAATTAATAACATACCCAAGGACAGACAGCCGCCATCTTTCCCCCGACATAAACCTAAATGCCGTCATTACGGGCTTAACCCGTAACCCCGCATATGCCCAATACGCAACTCATTTACAAACATTGGAAAAACTGCCAATAACCAAACGTATAATAGACGCAGGCAAAGTAACCGACCACCACGCAATAATCCCCACAAACAAAACCGCAAGCACAGGGCTATCCGCAGACGAAGCAAAAATATACGACCTTATCGTCCGTCGCTTTTTAGCCGCCTTCTATCCCGCTTATATCGAAGATATTACCGAGGCAATAACAGCCGTAGCAGGGGAAGATTTCGTGTCAAAAGGCATAGTAATCGTGCAAATGGGCTGGAAAGAGCTTTATAATACAGAAAACGAGGAAAATAAAGAAAACCTGCCAATGTTGCACAAAAACGATGCTGTCCAAATGACAGATATTAAAAGTATCGCAAAAAAGACACAACCTCCAAAACCCTATACCGAAGCAACCCTGTTGTCCGCTATGGAAAATGCGGGAAAAGCAGTAGATGACGAAGAAATAGCGGCGCATATGAAACAAAACGGGCTAGGCACAGCCGCTACCAGAGCCGCTATTATAGAGCGTTTGCTTGCCGTGGGCTATATAATACGCAAGGGCAAGGCATTACAGCCTACCGACAAAGGCAAAACCTTAATACAAATATTGCCAACCGAGATAACATCCGCAGAAACCACAGGACGTTGGGAAAAAGGCTTGCATCGCATAAACGACGGCGCAATGAACCCAGAACGATTTATGGGAAGTATTGAAAAATTTGTATATTATCTTGTTGATAATGCCACAAAAAGCGATACAAACACATCTATCACCTTCCCACAAGACGACCGCAAAATGACCAAAGGCAAACGCAAAGCGACCAATGGCTCACTAGGCAAATGCCCTTATTGCAATAGTGATGTTTTAGAAAACACAAAATCTTACTATTGTGCGAAATGGAAAAGCGGTTGCAAGTTTACAATATGGAAAAGCGAAACCGCACGATATAATTACAAATTAACCCAGCAGGATGTTGCAAGTATATTGTCAAATAATCCCATAACAGCCAACATCACAATGCTAGATACACACGAACCCGCCACGGCACAGATAGCATTAGACATAACAAACCCTACAAACCTGCGCTTAATAAACCTAACCCGCATAAAACCGTAGGGTTAAAGGGCGAACAATGTGGTCTATGCATACCCTTGTCGCACCTACATCCTTTTGACTTGATTGCTTCGGTCTTTATGTATATTGCCCTACGTATTTGGTAGCCCTCGCAATGACGGCAACCCTTGGCAAGGGTTGTCTGGTTCCAACACGCTACGTCATTGCGAGGGACGTTCCTACGACAAGATGGGTAGTAAACCCCAAAGCAATCCAGCTTGCTTGTTATCAACAACTTGACAAGATTATACAAAAAAACTCTTGACAAAACAAGAGCAATGTTGTATAATTAATTTGCTAGTGGGTTTGAATGGTTCACTCCTAGCATTCCTTTGAAATAGGGCGAAAAAAGTTGCTTGTTTGGGTCAATTC
>Ga0131853_10000523_pt1 | contig 70852 bp, 46 predicted proteins | sample TergutLab28metaG_FD_92764 | JGI IMG/M metagenome (GOLD analysis project Ga0131853, IMG submission 92764) | Labiotermes labralis P1 segment gut microbial communities from Petit-Saut dam, French Guiana - Lab288 P1 (version 2) (version 2) | ecosystem: Host-associated > Arthropoda: Insects >... | reverse complement strand
GGAGGGAGGAGGGAAAGGAGGGAAACTTGCGGACGGAGAAAAAAAAAAAAAAAGGAGAAAAAAAAAAAAAAAGGGGGGGGGGGGGGGGGGGGGGGTGGATGGCATGTAAGGCTATGGACTGGGCTTTTTGGATTAGGTTAGGCAACAGTGACGGGATTTTTTTAAAAATGCAATAAACTTTCGAGTTCCATTAAAAAAGAACTGGGAATTACGTGACGTGTCTAACAACAGTTACTTCCGGAAAACGTCGCTCGTACAAATACTGGGTTAGCTGCTTACTTTGTGGGATGACTGCAGTGATTTGCCTCCAAAATCAGCAAGGACACAAGATTATAGCTTGATTTTGATTAAAAACGTAAGAATATCGCTTAAGGAAGGTCTTCTCGGGTTAGTTATGTACCATCATTACTCTCATTTTAAAAATTTAAAAATGACAGAAAAAGAAAAGACAGAGTTTGAGAGGAAGTACTTTAAAACAATTCATGTCTCAACTTTCACCTACTCCGTAGTGTTTGTTTGTCTGCACAGGAACATGGAGCTTTAATAATAATGTACGCTTTAAGCTTTGTATTCTTGAATAGTAAACGAGAAGACAAAGGACCCTGGACAGCACGGTAGCAGGCATTCCTTGAGCGTAAACTGCTCTTAATTTCTTCATGCACGCAGTTTTGATCTGATAGTGTTATTCCTGAAAATTTGGATTCATCACATATCAATCTTTATGTTCTGATTTTGTCCTCCATTCTTCACGATACATGAACATGCAATTAATTATCTCGGAATTTACTTCTAGACCAACTTCCTTACTAGCGAATAGTAACCCTCGTGCTTGTATTTGCAGCATGTACGTTTTCGTCCAGCAAATTGACATCATCAGGATAGCCCAAAAATTGGTATGTCCGTTTAAATTACAGTCTCCCTTAGTGTGCCTGGACTTTACTATGGGCATATTGTAATGCGGTTCGGCCCATCCTCTTGTTATTGGGCCGGAAACTTCGGCCAAGTTTGGTCTGCATGCAGGTAACATGCAGTTTAAAACATTAAGTATGGAATGTGTAAGTGTAGCCTACGTATAATTATACACACACACACACGCGCGCGCGCGTTTTTCTCTGAGCATTTGTCTATGCATTTAAAGCGATAAAAATGTACTGATAATACCCTGTAGGGTTACATATTTAAACTGTACCCTTCTAATTAATAAATTACAAACAATAAAAGGCAAAATATTTTAGGAGGAGATAAATGATAATAACATATCAAGTCAGTCTTATAAGCCTACACAGGCAGTGCATACGAATGTACTTACTTTGATACCAATGTTTATATAAAGCACCTTTGAAATTTAGAATTGCCGATATAAAACTTGGTACTTCATCACTATGTTTTCTAAGAAATCTTCTTGAAGATGGCCTCTTAGCAGGTCGAAACATTTTGAAAAGGAAACAGACGGTTGTTTATTTTACAACTTAGTACACGTTGTTGGGTTTGTGACTTATTCACTCCAAAAATAATATGGCAGTTGAATATATTAAAAAAAAAATTCACAACCCATGTTAGGGCACCATTTTTTTTAAAGATTTTTGCAGTATTAATCAGTAAATATAATATATCGCCGTAAATAAAATGCTCCTAATGTTTCTTCCACACATTTTCGTCCGACGTACAGACATAACGTTGGATGACATTTAATAACCATTCATAAAGACACCTGCACTGGTATGACGTATGGAACACACATTTCTTGGTAATAGTCATGAAGAAGTAGGCCTAATTATCGTCCATTTTCGTTAATATTGTACAAAAGTGTTTTCGGTTTATTTTCATCGTCACTGCACTCAGAAGCAATTTTATTTTCCTCCTACAAAAATAATCCGAAGATAAAAAAAAAACCTCAGTATCTGACATAAAAACGACAAGCGAGCCACACAAACTTTCGCTTAGAAAAGTACAGGCTTATGGTCGGACCTCTGCTGTTGAAGAGATGTACCTCCAGTTCGAAAATTCTGAAGCGCTAAACGTTTAAGACTGTCTGAGCCACGTGTTGTGTTGCACAGATTTTAACTTGCAAATTTTTGTAATTGGTTTTACCTTTGTATATTTTACATACTTTTTAACGCATTTTAGTGTAAAAGAGGGAGTTTTCCAACTTATGGTTTTTGGTTTCTGTATGTGTTCATGTTCTTGTATAATGGCCTAATGATAATCCTAGAGTAGGGTCGAAACTAGTTGCCTCCTAATAAAATTGTTCGCACAGCGTGTGTTGGTTGTGATTGAAAGATATTGATAGGTATTGAAAAAACCCGTACCAATACACACTGGCAATCGCCGATAGATTTACTTTAACCCCGGCTAAGAACCATGTCCAACAAAGCGGTAGCCTTGTTATGATATTGTCACTTGGGAATATGGATGGGATGGTAAGTTGTCGTTTAATAATGTGCCATGAAACTGTTGGATTCACTTTGTCGCCGTGTTGTGGCTTTGGAAGGGGAAGGGTTCATGACGGTTTCTAACGAGTCTCCGCGGACAACATAATAGTATGTTATGCAGCAGGTTAGGCGGGTCTTTCGTAGTGTCACCTTGAATGCATGAATCAGACCAGTACCAGACCAGATGAATAATGTGAAACATCGATACATCGAAGTCGATTGACGAAATCTATGTCAACAACGTATCGACTAGTAATCAACATAAAACATGGCCACCGCCTGTAATGAAGATTTGCCACTTTCTCCAACGGATACTAAATCTGTTACTGAATCATTTAATTCTTCTGGTAGCAAAAGTGTATCACGTTCTCCATCGAATTCTTCCATTAAAGAAGACAGATGGCCTGCCCTAGTAGTTTCCAAGGAACCAAAAATTGGTGTGAGGAAAGGGATAAAGTGTAAGCCTCAACATCGTTTACAGTGTTGTTTATTGAAATTCTTTATAACCCTCTATGCTCTTAATATGTCTTGTAAATTGTTTTGGTACATACCGTATTTTAGTGATATGTCTATATAACGAAAAGTATAGTTTTACAGGAATTTGAGTTTTTAGCGTGCCATCTAATGTCTCTTGATACAGTGTTGTTTTCCTACCAGACTGCAGGTTGTGAAAGAGAACACAGTCTAAATCTTTTATAGAACTCCGTATCTTATGAAGAATATCCGTAATTACATAGTAATTTGCTTTAATATTTAGATGAAAACGTTAGCTGCGAGAAAGAGAGTTGTAATATCCCAGATCGGTAGTAAAAACCAATCAGTTTATGTTAGATAGGGCAAAAGTCGCTGTTCTGAGATAAATACAAAACACCCAAATACAGTGTGGGAAGAATGTACAATTTTTGAATGTTAAACCTGGTAGTGCATCATGTAACCAGTAGGCCTAGAAAGGTTAAACTGCAAACTAAACATAACCTCAACACCTATATAAACACATGGAACTGACTTTCATACTGAATTAAACTCTTGTACTAATCATTAAATTACATTGTGGTAATGATATGAACCTAACATGTTATTGGGTTGGGTGTGTGTGTGTGTGTGTGTATATATATATATATATATTTGTGTGTGTGTGTGTGTACTAAACATAATCGTGTCTGAACTTTTTTGAAGTAACCACTGAATATGTATGCTGTACAAGTATAGTGTCAATGGTAGATTGTGCTTCTTACTGAAAGGTGTCAATAATGAATTTCATTGTGCTGATTTTCCCTTGATAGAAAGAGGTTGCATGTACATCCACTTCAGAATCCAATTATTATTGTTTTTTGTAACATAACATCGTGAAATATTAAATTTAATTCACAGATTTTTAATTATTTCCATAGAGTTTTCTTCAGTTATGTGTGCCAACGTCATTGCCACTGTGCGTGTATTATTGAGTTCTGACTTCTTGCAGTGGGAATGGATCGATTGTAGTGTTATTCTAAACAAGATTCATTTACACCACAATGCAGGTACCGATTATTAGGTTTTTGTCAGTCAGTTTTGTTGCTGACCAAATTATGTCAAGTCCAGTTAAGTACTCAAAATATCAATTGGTCCTAAAACATAAGGCCTATGGAGGGCAAACCTAATAGTTAGTACTGCAGTCATTTTGTAGTGTTTGAGTCTTGCTGTTTAAGACAAGAAGCCTGGAGTTTGAGCTGATAAAATAGAAGCGCAGAAGGCCTCCTTTAAAATAAACACTATTCTGAAGATTTAGAGTGTGGCAGCAAAGGAACTGTAATTACTGCTCCTGCATGGACAGTCAAGAATATTCATGTTGACTGCATATTTTTTTTCTTTTTTTGTTTTTGGTGAACATTTTTCCATGAATGTAGTTGAAACATACAGGCACCTTCTGTCTGTGCCTGTGTCATGCTTTTGCTTTTGTCTTCCTTGTTTCGTTGTGAGTTGTGCAGGATATTTAAATTGGGTTATGTATATATTTTTAAATTTTTTACAATCCTAATAGGTGTGTGGATATTTAAATTAAAGGTAAAAAGATTTTTAATTTGTACTTGTAGGCCTGCAAGTAGAAATTACATTTTTTTTAGTGTTAATTCGTATATCCACATGTTTATTAACAAAGCTTCTTTAAAAAATTAAAAAAGAAGTGTTGGGATACATTTACAATGTATTATATTGTAATGGTGGAGTTCTCATGCCTATTGTGGTTTTTAGTATCTTTTTTATGTTCTCGATAAAGTCTTGATGTTGGCTGAATCAGTCGAAATATACTTTCTGCTTTATCTTGTCTTATATGTTGTGTATGACTGATTTGAGAAAATATATCTTGATATAGTTAGCATTATACATGACAGTGGAGAATTGAAGTACAGCAGCCCCTTCCATTTTTATGCACTTTTGTCAAGTGTGGTAGTTGGTTTTACATGTTCACTCAGAAAGAATTTGTGGCTTCTGGACTGCAAGATACATAATTGCTGGGCACAGGATTTTAATGACACCTGGATCTACTACTGTTTTAAGATCTGTTTTTTGACAGGCTTTGGGCCTGATTTCTTTTAAAGAGCAGCCAATGTTTCCTATCCATTAATGTCCCATAAAGCCCTGATCTTGTGAGTCATAGTGTTTTTCAGGAGTGTAACCCCACATTTGTGACACAGTGCTGTACGTGTAGGTTATTCAATGCAACTTCATCTACAAGCCATCATTAATGAACTTCATCTTAGGTTCAGAGTGTGGCATGTAGCAGTGAGAAGCTGCTGCCTTACCATCTGAGCTATGAATGACAAGAAGTGATATTTTTTCACAAGGCATTCTTTAAATAACTGCAGCATGTTGTATTCTGTTAATAAAGTAGACTTTTCACACATAGTTTCCAGATTCAGGACCCTACTAGTCACAAATAAGGTAAACATGTTTGTATCCATGTGTGAGCATTGTCATTTGTGATTTTGTAGTTGAACGTATTTCAGTTTTATAACCTAAGTGTGTTATTTTGTGTGATTACCTACTATTCCTTATTTCTGTAAGTGACTGTTGAGGGTTAGAATGCATTGTACCCATGCTTTATAGCCAGTAATACCTCAATTTTGTACTTCTTGTTATCACAGACAATGCCTTCATATTGGAGCCAGTTCAATATAACCTATACACATTGTGTGGAGGAAATGGTACTACCAAAATGTTGTTTAGGTGGTTAATGTTTTGTTTTTATGTTGCAGTTTATATTTTGTAATGTGTTGACCAGTCAGATAAGTCAAGTGTAACCTGCCAACTTCTGTAATAATTCTTCTTCTTCTCCTTCTCCTTCTTCCTCTTCTTATTCTTCTCTTTCTCCTTCTTCCCCTTCTCCTTCCCTTCCTCATTCTCCTTCTCCTCCTCCTTCTCCTCCCCTCCTCATCCTCCTGCTTCTCCTCCTCCTGCTTCTCCTTCTCCCCCTCCATCTTCTCCTTCTCCCCTTCTCCTCCTCCTCCTCCTCGTTGTTATCCTCCTCCTTCTCCTTCCCCTCCTCCTCTTTCTCCTTCTCCTCCCCCTCCTTATTCTTCTTTTTCTCCCCCTTCTTTTTCTTTCTTTTTCTTCTTCTTCTTCTTCTTCTACTCCTATTTCTCCTCCTCCTCCCCTTCTCCTCCTTCCCCTTGTCTTCCTTCACCTTCTCTTCCTTCTGCTCCTCTGCCTCCTCCTCCTCCCATCCTCATTCTTCTTCTCATCCTCCTTCCTCTCCTCTTCCTTCTCCTCCTCTATCTTCTCCTCCTTCTTTTCCTCCTCCTCCTTCTGTTTCTTCTTCTTTTTTTTTTTAATGCAAAACATTTGAAGGTATGCACATTCTGCACTTATTACTGTGTGGTATTGCCAGACTGAAATCATTACTTTATTTTAAACACACACTTCTTTAGGTTTAATTAGTTTTGTTCTGGTAGCATAATGGCTTTCACTGTTACACTGTCATGCTTAAATAGTGTAGCTATACCTAGTCCTTTACTTCCAATCCTCATACAGTATTGAACACCAGGGGTTCCCTGTTGAGTGCAAAATGTGAAGTTTCATTTTGTTGGTAAATGTGTACCTGTTGGTCGGTAAATAATTGTATGTCTTGAGTCATAATAAAGGTAAAGGTAAAGTTTTCTCTGTATGTGCCGTGAAGGTGCATGGGGGAATGGAGGTATGGCTTCACTGATTCTAAACCTTGGTGCTAGATGGGGGGTGAGTGGCCAGTTGCATGCTTCAGCTGTTTTACCTCTGGGGAGCAAGTCCTTGTATGTGTTGAATAGGATGTGATGTGGGTTCCAGAGCTGATCTGGACCATGGTGAAGAGAAAAATCTGTTGTCCCTGCTGGTAATTGAAACATGATTCTGTGGTCATCTGGCCTGTAGCCTAGTCAGTTTACTGATTGTACTGTCCCAGCTTACTGTGAATTGTGTAACATGGACAGATGTTTGAAAAGTATTTGTTGGTTTTGCATTAGTAATATTGCCTTATCAGAGCTTCCTCATGTTGCCAAGCAGCCCATGCTTATCTGTTTGATTCAGAGCTGCTGAGTTGAGCAGTCCCAGCAGTTTTAGAAGTTGTTTGAAGTGGTTGCTGTTGAAATAGTTTTGTTCTTATAAACCAGACTGCTTAACTGCAACACACAGAGTGCTAAGGTATGTAATAAAGCATTTGTTATTTTAGGTTTGCCCTGATAGATATGATGCTGTGCTGTTATGCAGCATGTTTCAAAGAGAATATTACTGTATTTAGCCAAATATAAGATGAGAATTTTTACCTAATTTGTCATCTGAGAAATGGGGGGGGGTTTCATCTTTTAATGGTGCACATAATTAAACACTTTCATTGTTGATTTTTTTTCAGGAATATTGCAAGATAGTTTAGGGCCCATCTTATATACAGGTTGTCTTGTACTTGTGTAAGTACAATATGTAAGCATTTGCCTTATTTAGGTACATTATAGGCATATGAGTCTTGAACTGCTGTGAAGACATTAACTGTGGGTTGTGATCTGCTAAGGCATTTAATGGAATTTCAAACTGCAACTTTATAGATCTTCAGCAAGAAGAGCTGAACTTATCAAAGACATTTACAAAAATATAACTTGCTTATGGTTTTGTGGTTGCATTTTTATGGTTTAAGAATGCTGTTAGTGTCTCAGAGCATTTAGTGTTTACATGGTAGTGTCATGGTGAACAGTGAATGTGAAGCAATGGGGAAGGATGAAATTGTGCCCTAATTTGATACACTATCCTGTCATTTGCTTGGTGTGACTGAGAAATACACGTAGCATGTAACTGCAATAATGCGTCTTACAGCTAGAGGTATTGATTTGCTTTCTGTCACTGTGGTGCCATCTAGAGTGGGGTGTTGTGGGAAATCAATAACAGTGGGCCTTGAGTGTGTGTGTGTGTGCAGGACAGTGGCCATGACTTTCAGTGTTCCTTTCCTAACTTGTGATGGTTTTAATTAGTTACTTCTTTGTATTAACAACTGGCATTGTGATTTCTGTCTTCAGGAACTTAGAAACTGGAATTGGCAGGATTTTTCTAACTTTGAAAGGCATTAAATCAATGTTTGCCATTTCCTGTAATAATTAATATTTTGTTATAAAGAAATTGTTATGCAGTAGTACGTGTTAATACGGAACAGTGTGATTGTTCTTGCTGTAAGGGACACATTAGTAAACTGTCAGTATTTAACAGGCTTCTGATACGGGTTCCTAAGCATATGTTGTGGTTGTATAAGGGTGGATTCAAAATGTGAATAGCTTATTGCCTTTTCCAGAAAGTAATGTATGAAGAATGTAATCTTTCAGTAATTTTGATATAGATTTAAACATTGAAACATTGTTATTTTTACTATTAAATGCACTGAAATTAGAACGTATGAAGGTTTGACTATAATTACACACATTGGGAATATTTGTAACCGTTGTTTGCAACGGACAGCCTGCTAGAATGATTGATCAAGATATGGCAGGTGCACAAGACACCATTTATTTGTGCAACTTTCGTGTGTCTGTTGATGGTGAATGGCTCTGCTTGAAGGAATTGCAAGATGTTGAATTCACTGTCCCTGAATCTTCATCTCAGCCATCAACTCCATCTCCTGATGAACCTCTGCCATTACTTGGTATGCTTGTAAAGGAATGTTTGTGTTTATTATTTGAATTACATTTGCATATAAATTAGCATTTCTTTGTCATGATTGCCAGAGATTTCCTATATGTAAGCTTTAAACCCCCAGAAGTCAAGGAAGCAAAATACAAAGTACCTGTGAAAAAAAGGAACATAAATGCTCTTTAATTTTTATTTAGTTCTATAATGCGTGTTTTAATAAGTGCTCAGTTTTCAATTTTAAACCATATGTGTTTTATGTTTCTGTGCCGTATCCTTCTCGTGTCAGGTGGGATTGGTGTAGCTTTTTTGTTTAAAGCTGTACTGTGTTGTACCTTGTATGAATAAGGCATTATGGTAAAATTTGGGAATGCTGCTAATTATGTAATTTCAGTCACCGCATTTGTGTGTGTGTGAAATGGAAGGGAATGGAGAAGCTTGATTTGTGCACACCCATAGTGGCAAGTCAGAGACACATTTAGTGAGATGGTTCTTTGGCAGCAGCTGGAGAACTTTGTTGAAGTTTTAATATCCCCCCCCTCCCCATTTGATACTAAGAAATCAGTGCTTAGTGATGCGCGTTGTTTCTGAATTGTTTGGGTTATTAGAGGTGGACTCCACTATATATAATTAACACACAGCACTATTTCAAATCCAAGAAATTCATGTAAAAATGTGGCCTTTCTTATTTCTGAAGGTCACTTTGGGATAATTCCAGTTATTGACAAGACTGAGGCACAGTGTCATTTCAAAACATTGGGAACCACTCACCTGATTACACAGTGCGTCACGTTTCAGAAGACCTGAGTGCAAAGCAACCCTGGTTTGAGAACCTTTTATATCACATACTACTTATGAGCTTGGTGGATGTTTCAGCATTATGCTCTTGAAGGTGGCAAATACTGATAAATGTGTGAATTGGCTTAGAAATATAGGGACTTGTCCCCTAAACCAGCTGTTTTCACAGAAGATTTTCTCTGTCCTGATCTTCAAATGGGAGATGTTGAAGACTGTGCCACAAAATGAACCAGTAGTGGGGATTCTGCTACTTTCTTTGGATATAATGACAAATGCCCTTCCCTCCCTGAATGTCACATATTATGATGACTTGACATTTGAAGGTAGTCCTAATCCTGGACCGGTGCATGACTTCTTGGTTGTAACTCTGTTAACAGCAAATAAGGAAGTAGGAACACTGTAATGAATGAAGAGGAAAAATGCGCTCTGGGATTCTCACACCAGCCCCAAAGAAAATAATGCTGGAAGAAATGAGGGAAAGGTGAAGGCGAGTAATTGCTCAAAAAATGAAACATGAAACAGAGGTAGACTGAGGAAACAAAAAGGAGAGGAGCCATAAAAACATAAAGTGACAGAAAAACGGTTCATCTGTCCAAGAGAGGAAGAAAACAGGTCACAGAAAGTCTTCTCTGAGAGTTAATCAGATGATGGTGTTTGTGTGCCATCAGTGCATGTTCATGATGACAGCAGTGGTGGTGGTAATGAGGGTGGTGAGGGAGGTGAGGGTGTGGATGACAACAAGTGAGAGGACATTGAACCAGAAATGTTGAACTAGGATGCTTGTATTTTGTATGCTGGCTAGTGATAATACAGTGAACCCTGGTACAAGTGTACCTTATGATCTGGTTGTCCCTTTGCTGCATGCAGCATCTATGACTCAGATCTGTACTCTTTTTGGATTCTAATGCCATGTAGAATGGTAATTCCATATTGACATTTTGGGACAACTTTATCACTCCCATCTGCAAGGAGCAAGTGGTCCAGGGAGACTCAGTGCAACATTGTGTTACGGCTTTTGCTGTTAACCAAAGAAATTAAACCCTCCATATCAACTTAGGGTTTCTGTTGAATGTGCATAAAATTCGGTTTTCACATGTGGCCAAAATTTTTAATTCAGACCAAATGCACAGAACATTAGAGGTGCTTGTGCCCTTTTTAAGTGTATAAATTAATAGTTTTGTAATTTTTATCACTGGATTTCATAGGCAACTTTTTCGCAATAAATTTATGTTGCTGTCTTTTCTACAGTTTCTGCACCTCATCTTAGAGTAATTCTTGCTTAAGTGATCGCCATTCACCCACTGTACCATATCTAAGAATGGTGTAGGATTAGGCTGCCCTTTGTCGTACTTCTTGTACTAGTCATGTGAGTCATACTAAGAAGTGATGCATCCCTGGCAACTAAATTGTATATGGATGCTGAGTATGCAGACTCACAGTTATAACAGACACAACTTATCACAGGCTTGTGTGTTATTGAATATCATCCGCTTATTGGAAGTCAATTATAGTGTATCATGATAAAATTATTTAATTTGATTTTGTCGCCGCATCTTATAAGGAAGAAATCTCAGCCTTTTGGATTATAGGTTTTGGTACCTTGAATTTTAAACTTTGATGAGGAAGTGAATTCCTGAGGCTTTGTGCACAGTTTGTGGAATCGTTAGCTTCTGCTGATACTTAATGTCTGCTTGCTGTCCTTTCCATCCAGCATAGCAATGTCCTTGATTGGTGATATTGATAGGAAGTTGAGGATCTTTTTGTGGTCAAGACAAAAATTCAATTCCATGTTCACAAATGATTTACCATCAGCACTGTGATTTCTCGTGAACTGTCAGAAATGAACCAGGGTAAATGCAGACATGATTTCAGATTTCAGGCAATACTACATTTCCTTGTAAGTCAATTTTTTCACAATGAGTAACCCTTCTAAACATGGCAATACTTGATGATAATGGAGTAGCAAAGTTAAGTTGTCCCCGTTCACATCATTAAGTCTTTGGAGGGAACAGAGGTATAATAGCACTCAGTATTAAGCTTGGCACTAGAGTTGGTGAGTGGCCAGCTTCACACACTGCCTGCTTCACTGGCCAAGGAAGGAGCCCCCCAGCTCCCATTGAGTAGGAGTCTTGGTGGGCTCCAGGGCCAGTATGGATGATTTCAAGAAGAGAAACATCTGTTGCTCATGTTGGGAATTAAATCACTATTCCTTGGCAATCCTGTCCTTAGCCTAGTCACCATAAAATTATAAATGTTTTGAAAAATATACTTGTAGCTGTTCATATTCAGGCATCCTGGAACTTATAAAGTGTTATTGTTATATTTTCATACAGAATAACAGTTGGTAGCATGAAATCATGCATAATTAAGAATATTTTTTTTTTTATTTCAGCCCGAGACCCTGTAATGATTGAAAGAAGTAACTTAGTCAACATATCAAAACTAATAGTCAAGGAGCTGATAGAAACATCACTGAAATATGGCCGAATGCTGGATTCCGATAGTATGCCTTTACAGCATTTCTTTATAGTTCTGGAACATGTTTTAAGGCATGGATTGAAACCAAAGAAGGTAAAATTATTATTTGAATGATGGTAAACACTATATGTTATGTGATATAATTTTGAACAGTAATGTTTGACAACTGTGGGACATATATGCCATATGTGTAAGTGGCAGAGGTTTCCTTGATGGCAGAAGTGATGAGAAAGTTTGACATCTTGTTTATAAAGAAGTGATTGGCACAGATTAGACAGCATGGAGAAGTTCACCTCCTTTTGATGAACACTCATCTTTTCCCACTGTCTGCTGTGTTGAACATCTCTAAGCTTTTCTCATTATGTGATAATGAAACCCGGAAGAAAACATCCCAAGATTGGATGTGGATATCTGTGGGATCCTAATATCATATTTTGGTGTACTAGAATAATATTGTGCCACAATTATTTTGTATGATACTGATGTAGTAGTGAAGATGCAAGTTGTATGTGCTGTGATGCATTGTCATTGAGTGAATAGTTTTTCGTGTTTTGCAGGATTATAGTATCTTCATCTTCAGGGTCAAGCATTCCAAGAAGAAATGTATATTTCTTCTTGGAATGCTGCAAGATGAAGGTACTACAGTCCTTTGAAGCTGGAGGAACTTTGCAGCCAATGACACAGCACCACAACCCAGACAGCTTGTACCTTCAACAACACCATTGTGAGTACCCCAAATCTCATACTGATTGAATTGTATTTTGGGGTGTTAATACTTTATCAGTGAATGGGATTGTGACTTATGGCTTGGAGGCTGATTATGAATGGGGGTTTGGGATGGTCATGGCCTTGTGTTAGGTGTTGTCCCAGTATTAGCTTGTAGTGATCTGCAAATGAAACATGAATGAGGGGAGCTCAGGATGGTTGGGCCTGTAACTGGAACTGCAGACAGGAACTATTTGAATGTGAACCATACACACTGAGAGTTGTGGAGTTTAAGAAGACAGCAGTATATGATATAAGAGTTACAGGTCTTGAGTTTTAATTATTGTAATTAAGAAATGTGGCAGCTCAAGAAAGGAGCCAAATCTGCTGATTAAATATTGTGTGAAGAGTGAGATTTTCATGGCAGTGAATGTTTTTCAAATGGTGACTGTGTATTCTCATGCAGTCTTGTGCGTGATTACCAACAAATCAGGTAGGTGATTACCAATATTTTGGAGGAACTTGGTGCTCCATTGCCTCCACCATCAGGGATTGCTTTGAAGATGACTGCGGGAGGCACCTCTAGCACATTGAACACCTATTGGACTATGTGGTGTCATAACTGTTTAGACTATTGCATTAGTTTATAATTCCATCTTTAATCTTGCGGGTTGAACCCTGAGACAGGAATCAGTGGGCCAGGATCAGATGAACTAGGTACCATAAGTAGTATTAACATATATTTGATTTAATGTGTTTCATTGTCCAGGAAATGAAATTAAGTAACTTATTTCAGGGCCTGCTGGGACCCAAGAAGGAACTTTGGGATATCTTGCAGGTTGTTGAAAAGTATGCTATTGAAGCACAAGATATAACATCAAGTGTGAGAGATCTGCCTACTGTTAGGTGAGTAATAATGCCGTAAGGAACTAATTTGCCAAGCAGTGGTCATAAAGCCATGATGATACCACAACACTTGGAGACCTTTATCAAGGGCTGTAACCCATGGCTTAGAACATGATTTAAATGCTCCAAAGAAGAAAACCTGGGAAGTGCTGAGTCATGCACATGGGCAGCTAAATTCTGAGAGGTTCTGAGTGTGCATTCAAGGGATATTTAAGACCAGAAATAAAACCCACTATCAGTTCCACAAAGCAGGCCTTTTGGTCATACCTTCAAGGATGACTTCACAACTGCAGGTGATAGATATAATGCTGAATGACCATTCAGAGACCACCTAAATCACCTGTGTGGTGAGTGACCCTTGGGAGGGGAACAGTCTATGATCCCAACTGGAAGAATCGAGAAGACCAGCATGTTTCTTCTTTGTCAATGAATCATCATGGCATGGCATTGCATCTCATTGGAAATGATTGTGAAGGTGTTTGGAAAGTACTATATGTATGCAGTTTACTGGATCAGGTTGATGATATGTTGGGGAGTGATGGCAAAATGCTTGGGAAGAAGATATGGGGTGATTGTGTAGGAAGGTTGCAAGAATTGTGACCAGTCAGAGCTATGGAAAGGTAAGAGATATGGATGTTGTGCCATGCGGATTTTCCTTACTCTGTGTATTCGAAGTTATTTCTTTTTCAGGACCCATATGGGCAGAGCTCGAGCCTGGTTGAGACTAGCTCTAATGCAGAAGAAGTTGGCTGACTATTTAAAGATACTGATTGATCATAAAGATGATCTGTTGTGTGAGTACTTTGAACCAGATGCCCTTATGATGAGTGATGAAGCTATTGTAATTATGGGACTGCTAGTGGGACTAAATGTTGTCGACTGTAACCTTTGTGTGAAGGTAAGTGGAATAATTTTTGCCCTTAATGTCATTAATATCCGGGAATGTTTGATGCTTTTTTGTTATTGTGATGCTCCTATGGAGGCATGGCAAGAGTATAAATTTGGTCAACTCTCATTTTGGTAAGAGTATATATTGTATCTTGCAAGAAATATGACACAAATTCAAAATTTTAATTATCCATTTTATCAGTCCTTGGCTCAGAAGGTGTAGCAGTGCAGTGTTCCAGGCTTATTCTAGCATGAATCTACAGACAAACTCACATGTTCAAACCTGATGTCTTCCACATAATACTGAAGCTGTTATCTGTCCCATTTTTCTTCTTTAGATCCTGTAAAATGTTACAGTTTTGATTTCTGCCACTTTTCTTGCACAGGTGACATATGTTTCACCTTAAAATGCCCTGCATTCACATATGTGAACACACATAAAAAACACCCCTAGACATTAATTTTATATATTTAAGCAGCAAGGATATTTACTGCATTTTTAAGACATGCTACATAAGCTGTGTTTTATTTTCCACAAAATGGCTCTTGTTTTGTCCCTTTTTTGTGCTCAAATAATTCCTAAGTATTTGACGAGAAGTATAACATACTCAGTCCAAACACAACTGTTTTGTCTGTAAAAAATACCAGCCACATGTTTTGGCTAATATATAGTCATCGTCAGCTGATTGCAAAAATAAGAAGAATATGTTCACAGCTGCATGGGAGGCTTGAAGTCTTGAACTTTTACAAATATATTGTTGTACAGCATATACAGCATTTGTAAAAATAATAATTATACAGCTACAGAAATAAAAATCGTGTGAAGTTTTAAAAATTGTGTGTAAAATGTAAAAGGGACTGTGGAAGTATATTAATTATACAGTAATAGTAATAAATAATGAAGTGTAGTATGTAAATATTCAAATAGGAGAGGCATAGGTGAGATTTTTAAGGAGGTGACATGTATTGGTCTCTTTGTTTAATTGAACACCATATTAGTTGAGCAAAAATCCACATCCCAGCATGCTACTGCTGAAAACAGTGAAACCAATGTAGACAGGCTGTTTCCCCAAAAAACTCACCTATGTTTCTCATTTTTTGATACTTACATTCTACTCGTACGCTTTATTCATTTATTACTGTTGCTATGTAATTACTATACTTCCACAGTCACTCTTAAATTTTACATGCAATTTTTATAACTGCACAAGATTTTTATTCCTGTGGCTGCATGACTATTGTTTTTGTATATGTTATATAACAGTATACTTGTAAAGGTCACATGCAGCTGTGAACATTTTCTTCTTATTTTCATGGTGAGTCTGATGATCGCTATATATTAGCCAAAACATGTAGCTGGCTGTTCTTTGTAAATAAAATCTGTGTTGGAAATGAGTATATTATACTGTGAGTTATATTGTAAATGCAGCAGGGATGAATCACCATAAGATCCCAAGTATTTTCTAACTCTGCACTGAAATTTAAATATCAGCCTGGTAGTTTAAAGTTTGATGAAGGTGTAACATTTGTTCCAATTTTTTATTATCGTTAATTCATTTAAGTGATTTATTTTACTTCCATGGATTGTCTTTTGTTCTCTGTCGGTTCCCATTCTTAGAAATTTAACATGTGTCAGATTGCTGAGGTAGGGATGTAGGAAGACTGTTGTGAATTGTCATATTGTTCTCAGACACAAAGTGCATTGTCAGTCTTGTCACTTTGCATCACCATTTTTGTTGCATTTCACTTTACAGGAGGAAGATTTGGACTCTCAGCAGGGTGTAATAGATTTCTCACTGTACTTGCGATCCAGTAACCAGTGTAGTGAGTCTTCGGAAGATGATTTGGATCATGATAACATGACAACTGTGCTTGATCAAAAGAATTATATTGAAGAGCTGAACAGACATCTGAAGTATGTATTTAATTAGTAAACTGTATTACTTCATACAGCCATCTCACATTATTTGCGGTCGGGGAAGTTAACAACATTAAATGATGGACATGTGCAAGATTTTAGGTTTTCATAGCAGTGTTGCTCTAGATTTAAGTGTTCTGAGATGTTAAACACTGTGTTATAGGAGTTACAGTTTGCAATGCCCATCATTTTGAAGGATCAAAATAACATCATCTTCAGGGTCAAGTAACCTAAGCAGAAATAGTTCATGACTGAGGGATCACAGTGGTTTTATCTTCAGGGTGAGGCCCTCTTGGGTTGCTTGACACTGAAGATGAAGGCAGTGCAGTCTTTGAAAAATCACAAACTGTAATCCGAGTGACACAGCAGTATGTGTTATAAGACTTGAATCTTTACTGTTGGATGTTTTTCATGTGCTAAATGTTCTCAACATCAACCACAAACAACCAGTACCATACGTACACCTACTATAATATATAGTACAATTGTTTTAACTTTTGGACAAAATTTTATTCTGATTATTCATGCCATTGTGTTATATTATATTGAATACAAATGAAGTATTACAGTCAAACAGAACACTTTAATATTTGTCATCCATTGCTACACTTTTAAATTCAATGAACCATGATCAGGCGTTGCTTTACAAAAGTTACTTGTTTTACTTGATTTTATATAATGCTACAAACATCTGGTATTTTTTAATAAATATTTGTTGACTAATGAGTTCTCACTAACCAATAATACATACTGCAAGTGTATTTATATTTTTTAAATTTTGTAAAGTGATACCTGATGATGGATTTTTAAGCTGCAGCATGTAACATTGGATGGCAAATACTAAAGTGTTGCGTTTGACAGTGATACTTCATTGTGGACTTTACTTTTTTTTTATGTCCAGTTTTTTTTTTTCACATTTAATTGGTTTGGAATGGGTGCTGAAATGTTATTTGAAGAGTGAGACCATTGTGAATTATAAAGCAAGTTCAACAAAGGAAGTGACTGGATGTGGGCTGTACAATCTCTTTTAATTCTGGCAGGGACACAGATGTTTCTCTTTGCCATTGTGTCCAGACCATTTGTAGGGCTGTTCTAGTCATCTTGTCTTATGGTACTGAGGTGAAGATAAGATGGCTGGATTGTGAATCTCGCTACTCATCTTGACATTGTATTGTGGCTGAGAATTTATGAAGTGTAATTCCGCTTGCCTTTTTACCTTGATATCTTGGTGCTTAGGCACGGGAATACTGTAATCTTTGCCGTAGTAATTACTAAGTCTTTTAAGTTGTCGTAGTGTATGAATTTAACAGGTTCTGCATGACCCACTGTTCAATGAAGTAGTAGATATTCAACATTATGCTTTGAAATACACTGAACTAGCTTTATTTGCTGTGCCTGATGTCTCAGCCTATGAGAAACTGCATGGCTCTTTGGATGGTAAGATGCTTTAGTAACTTGCATGAAAAAAAATTGTTCTGATTTATACATGCATTGAACAAGATGCAGTGAAAACCCAAATGCACCCTGAATCAGTGAAATAATGTTTTGGACCTCATTTTTTAATAACAGGAATACTGTATTTCAGTGCAACTGTTACAAATCTCCAGGCGAAGGTTGAAACACTGACAACTACTAATGCCCTGATGAAGGAGGATTTGGCAATTGCAAAAAATAACATTTTGTCACTGTATGATGAGAACACTAACCTGAAGAAGGAACTTGGCTTGGATGCAAATGCAGACAGAATGGATGAGGGAGGGGGTGGTGGAGAAGCAGGGCAAGGAAAAAAATCAGAAACATACTCTGAGGTAGAAGAACTAAGGATACAACTGGAGAATGAGAAGAAACAACGACAGGAGACTGAGAAAGAGCTCAATCTGCAGGTAAGGAGTTCACCTTCCTCAGAGAAATAGAGATGTTAGAAATATGGGTCATGACTTGATCATAAAAGAAGTGCTATTTTGGGACAGAAATATTGATGACAGGGTATTACTAAAATGGATTGTGGCAAAATGAGATTACATACACTTTGTATGATGTTGTTCCTCTGGCCATTTTAAACTGTTAAGCATCTTAATTAATTAAGGAGGGAGAAGTTATTGCTGTAAATTTACAGTAATGATGGTATTTGACCCTTTAACACTGGAATTAAATCCCTCCGAGCAATGCTGCCTGCGAGGATTTTTTACTGGGCATTTAAAATTTTATTTCTCACTCTTCGGGAAAAAAGCATATCTCATAGACTTTTCCTTCAAATGTAATGAAATAAAATTCTGCACTCTGCTTATGAATTGGGACCGGGAAAAAAGTTCACCTATTTTTATAATAAATTTAGGCCTGTGAATCGCATGCATTATATAAAATGTGGTGTAAGTAGATCATTACCCAAAGGTAAACAATTATACAAGCGTATTACCGTCTTAACACAACTATATTGTCAGATACTACTAACAGCAGATACAACGCCACATACCAGCTGGCTTCACCCCCAACCCCAATGACACCTCCAGCAAAAATGACATACATCATAACGTCACAGATGAAACATGACATCGTATAGATCTACCAAAAACAACATCTTCAGCACACACGCCCTCCATATCTTTGTAAATGAGATCTCGTCCCCTACTTATACCACACTAATGTTTGTACTGTACCATATTATAGTATGTAGTTTTTTTCCTCTGATACTGTATCCAACCTGACAATGGCCATAAGGGCCAAAACATGTAGTTGAGATATTTATGTGTATCTGACAATATAGTTGTTTATCTTTGGTTAACCAACACAATGAGGATGACTCACCTTGAAGTTCATTACCCAAATAATTCTTCTGCTGCATAAGGTCTGTGCCACCTTGGATCACTGTTTTATCACGACACACAGTATTCACAGAGAGGGTGATATATTACAAATTTACTTTGGTTTGATATTCCACGAAACAAGGCACCCTGCACAGGCCCATGTCACATCTGGTGCACTTACACACTCTACCATTTCTTTGGCTGCGAGAAGAACACAGGCGACTGTGCAGTTGGGTTGATGATTTCCCTGGCCAGTGTTTGTTATGGCAACTTCTGCTGAGGTTTGCTGCTGCTGCTGTTGTTCCTCTTCTTCTTCTTCCTCCTCCAGGTAACCTCAGCACCTGATTCCAAGTCGGTGTCAGCAACCAGAATTTCACTGATGGCTTCCTCCCCGAGTTTTATTATTTATTTATTTTTTTATTTTTTTTTTTTTGCCATTGCTCGATATGCCTTGTTAAACTATTATGTATGACTTGGCACAGTTGCAGAAACGTAATACCAGTCAGATATGAATGTCTTCTACAGTGACAGCAAGACAGATCTAAAGCTACGATGTGACTACTGTATAATATTCCAGCTATTCGTGGGTGCCCAAGACATTGTCACTAGATTGACGGCTGTATGTTGCATGTTACTACCCCAGAACCCCTACATATTGCCCCAGCACTACAAGAGGCATGTCTGTGGGCCCTCCTGCAGCTGTAAACATCGATTTTTATGGATATCTCTGATTTTTTAGCATTAGTTTTGTCTGAATTATATGGGTGCAGTACGTCACTGGCAACCTTTCTGATCAACAACTAGAGTTCGTTTCATAGGCAAGTGTTGATATTTCAACCCACAGTGAACCCCAGTGCAAGCTCTAAACAAAGATATCAGTGTCTAAACCATATTAGTCAGCTGGGACAAAATGCGCAGTTACCTTGTGTCAACTTATAAATCGGGGTTTGTGGAGGGGTTTAGGAGTTGGAGGGAGTACATTCTGGTGCCATAAAGAAATCCTGACCTTCAGGTTTCCTGCTGCTTAGCAAGTCACCGTATTTTATCGAAAAGGAGGGAACAGAATTCCTCCGAACTTCGACACACTGTTTGCGACATCTTTTTAAGTCTTTTGGCAATTTAAAGGGCTCACTGTGCGACATCTATAGAAGTCATTCGGCGTTAAAGGGCTAATATTTCAAATAAACTTACACTTACATGGGACAGAACATTCTTCATGCAATTTGATATTAATGTTGAAACATTTATTACTTTAAATATAGGTTATTATAATAAAATAATTGACAAGGTAGTTGTCACTTGGCCTGCAACTTGCCCCTCTGGATCCTCATTCCTTGGTTCTGTTGCTTCTTTTACGTAAAGATAATCATTTCCATTCGTGTGTTGTTGCCTGTGAAGTTACATAAAATGCATGTATCTGATGAATACTTAGGTGTTTTCTGTAGAAACTTTCACGTACTTTTGAAAGAGCAAAAGTTTTGGTCAACAATCTAAAAGAACGTCAACTACTAGTTTTGTTGTGCTCAGTGGTTGATTGAACATCATCTTGTTTGTGGTGCAGTTCCCAGCATGGACAAGGTCTCATTAAGTTCTCATGAAGAGGGAAAGCTTAATTGTGATTATCATGACATAAGTCATTACGGGTTATGTATACATTGTATTGCTATTTGTTGCAATGCCATGTTCAGAAATAGTGTGATGTATTGTAATAACGTGTAGTTTGTTTGCACTCTGAACAAATTTTATTAATGCTTCATTTCAGGTAATATAAGACAAATTATTTTGAGGAATTATTTGGACATCAAGATGGCAAACATAACACTGCTAATAATGAAGTATTACTACTTTTCTTTCTTTTCATAAAACTTGTTTCTGCTTTTAATGATGTTTGATTTCTTGATGGAGGAAGTAACAGCAGGCTGGAGAAGAGTGCATACTGAGGAGCTTCATGATCTGTACTCCATATGAAATATTATTAGGATGACTGAAGTAATCGGTTTACTTTTATTTGACGGGACGAGCCCAAGGGCATCTATTTCTTTGTTGCTGCCATTATTGTGTGAGTGCTGCAACTAGTGCAATCAAATATGTCCAGATTAACTAGTCTTTATGAATAAATGTATTAAGTCATTTTGACTTGTGTTAACTGCAGTGGTGTCTTGTCAGTCACTGACTTCGCCGTGATTTATCTTGTCTGATTTGGTGTGTGCTCACTCTGATTGCAGTTTTGTAAACCAATTAGTAGGGTGTTTAATTCTCTTTTCATTAACAGATAAGTTTGAAGGCAGAAATGGAAGTGGCAATGAAATTATTAGAAAAAGATATTCATGAAAAACAGGATACAATAGTATCATTGCGAAGGCAACTGGATGATATCAAACTTATCAACTTGGAAATGTACAAAAAACTTCAGGTAAGGATGGAATTGAGTATTGGTTCTTATTTGTGAAAAAATCAAATAACATTGTAGTGACAGATTTGTAGTAGAAAATTTCTATTGTGCTTACTTTGTACATTGATAAATATATACTTGAATTAGTATACCTTGTAGTATATAAAGTTGTGAGGTTTTTAAAAAGAACTCATTAACATATGAGTGATGAGGCTGTAGTTTCTCATTAGGATAGAGACTGTTTGTTTTGTCATTTGGATATCTTTTTTTGCATTGTGTGTGTTTCTTTCTCTGTTGTTAATCTCATAGGTTTTATAAGTTGAGGTTTATTTTTTTTCTGATTATAGTGAAGAAAGCATACCTAAAATTAATGTTGTTGTTCATGTATCATACTCTGTCATTCAATTTTTAGGAATGTGAGCAAGAGTTGACCCAAAAGGGTGAGATGGTGACACGTCTCCAAGCCAAAACAAGCCAAATTGGTCAAATCCTCAACAACTTAGAAAAGTACAATCATTTGTTGAAAGATGCCGAAAAGGGGGGTCACAACTCTGCAAAGGGAAATCAGACCAAAAAATAATAATTCATATCTCCGTATGTTTGGTTTGCATTGGATTTATGTGCAGTGTTTCCCCCTCGCAGGAAATGTGTATATGAGTTGCTTTAATTATTGAGTTTCTTATTATGTGATTTTATGAGCCACTCATAAATTATATTGCAGGAGTGTGAGAGTTCGCTTAAACACAAAACTGAACTTATCAGCAAACTGGAGGCTAAAACATTTGCTATGACTGACACTATACAGAAACTGGATGAAAAGTAGGTACTGTCTGTTGTTTTTTTGGTGTTTCCACATTGTAGCTCGTGGACAAGGATAAGAAATAGACACAGATTTTAAAACAACAATTATAAAGGACTAAATTTTTTGGATTGTGTTCATCTAGGTAGAAAGGTGTTTTGAAACAGGGAACCTGGTTATAAAATATACACTTTGAATTATTTTGAAAGACTTGCATAAATACTTGCACAATTAACAGTTTTTCTTTGAATGGTGCTTGATGTCTACTACCACAGTAGCCTCTTTGCTTCATATCTTTACTTGCTGCGTGTTGTAATCAGTGTATTTTCTTTGGAAGAAAGGGTGGCAGTAATCATGAAGTAGTTTAGGTGACTCTATACCCATTAACAGTCTACTGTTCCTTAAAAAAAGAAAGGGCTGGCACTGGATACCACTACATGTTGCCAAAAAAGGAAGCACTGGATACAATAACTGGCAGGTTACTTTTGCCTTGAAAATACACTTTGCAATATACTTGTGTTAATATTCATATGCGGTGAATGCATATAAATAAACCAGACTGAAAATCAACATTAATTCTTGTATCAAATTTGTCAAGTCATGGATTAGTGTAATACCTACAAATACTTCTTGTTTTCAGTGGCATGTATGAACTGTTTTATACTTAAAAGACAACCACATGCCATGGTGTATGATTTGAAAGTTTTATGTAATTAATGTGTGGATTACTGAGAAAAAGTATTAATGTTGGAGATATTGGCAAACCTTCATTACAGGCCACCACATAATAATGCAATATTTGTTACTATATAAGTGTTTATGTACCATAATATTTTTAGGACAATGAATTTTAAATATTTGTTTCTTGCACTGTCAGTACTAAGTAAACTTACACATGTTTATTGCTTGTAAAAAGAATTGTCAAATAAAGTATATTTGTGAAGAATATGTTCATGTTATTCAGCAAATGATTTGTAGTAAGGTTGATAAAATGTGTTACATATACCTTTTATTATTTTTTATACTTGTTTCAGTTATTTATTTTTTTTATTTATTTTGCTTGCCTGTTATGCAGGTTTGCCATTATTTTCATTATGTCCATTGCAATTTGTTTTGGAATTTTCACTGTAACTGGGGTAGGTAGATGCTCAGCGGTGTGACCTCCCAATTTGTATAGGTAATGAAGAATAAGAGAATGTCACTGGGGCAGGCTCTGCTTGCATCCCTATAAGTGAGTTAATTAGCCAGCGATAGAGAGGACATAAAAAGATACTTGATTATACATGATATTTCAATTTGGATGTGCCTTTTCTATTTTAAATGTTTACATACTAGAAATTTATGTGGTATGCCCTTAAAATCTTCAGAAATACCATCTTTTTTGTTTTTATTTTAATTTTATTCTAATTATGTTGTTTGTTCTATGTTTGGTTTTTGTTTCCCATTCCCATTCCTGTTCCGCTGTGCTGGTGTGAAATCAGATACAAGCAGTGTGAAAGTGAACGGACAGCAGCTGAGGAATCGTCTCGAAAACTTGGGCAGCAAATTGCAGCAAAAGAGGTGCAGAATTCTAGCATCGAAGGTGATCTTAGAATAGAGAGGGAATGGCGGACGTCTCTCCAAGAAACAATGGTGAAAGACAGAGACAAGATATCTCAGCTTAACCAAGAGCTGGCACAGCTGAAATCAGTAACATCTGTAAGTTTTTTTTTTTTTTGTAGTTTCTTCCAGTTTCTTCTGCAGTAATTTGTATGAAATGCCACAATTGCTGTGGTTTTTCTGCCTCTATGACTGCTGAAAATATCCATTATTACTGATGAGAGAAAGTGAAAAGGTAAAATTGACCCTATGCATGCCATGATGGCATGTATGGGGAGCTGAGGAATGGCTACACTAATTCTTAACCTGGGCAATAGACAGAGGTGAGCGGTCATGTTCATGCCCTGACTGCTTGACTCTCAGGAAAGAGCCCCCAATACCCATTGAATAGGAGGATGGGTTGGCCCTAGAGCCAGTCTGGATGTTTTGAAGATCAGATCTCTTTGCCCTACTAGAATTTGAGCTTTGAATCATCCAGCTCGAAGCCTAATTTCTGTACTGACTGCAATCACATCCCTTCCTTTATTGGTAATGCAGAATGAACAAAAATGCATTAAGTTAAGTGTGAAGTAGGCATTCTTTTTCATGATAAAAGTCTCTTGGCAGAAATATGTGTCTTTGCAAGAGGATTACTACCAGCTGAAGGAACAATGCATGGAACATGAACAGACATTGGAAGAACTTGGTAATCAGCTGAGCATTTCAAAGCTTCAAGTAGCAGACCTCCAGGAGGAAGCAACAAGGAGTATTACAAAGGGGGATGGACAGTGGGCATCAGACAAGGAGGTGACTCACTGTAAAGGCTGTAACAGGGAGTTTAACATCACACGAAGACGGGTAAGCAATTTGAACAATGTAAGGAGTTCATGATACATTGTGGTGAAACTTATTACTACATATATAATAAAAATTGCTTGGGAGGCCAGGGCTCAACTACAGGCTGTAGTGCCATTGAAAGAATGAATAAAAATTACTACTGTGATGGGGGCTGATCCCAGTGGTTGTGCAGTCTAAGGCTTGGGTCTGCCTGCATTCGCTTGCTGGAACTGAGGGTTCGAATCCTGCCAGGACATGCATGTGTGTCTGTAGTGAGTGTTGTCTGTTGTCAGGTAGAGGTCTCTGCGTCAGGATGGTCACTTGTCTGGAGGAGTCCTACTGAGTGTGGTGTGTTTGACTGTAATCATGAAGCCTCAATAGTGAGGAGGCCCTGGCCCATTAAGGGTTGTTGTACCATGAAAAATAAAACTATGATGGGAATTTTAGCTGGAAAACTATGTCAGGGCATATATGATTTGTAGAATAATACATCATATTTGCTACTTTTTGAGTATGAAAGGATTACACTGAAATTTTTGAGAGTGAGGTATGATGTAAAAATTGTCATCAGAGAAGAGGAATGACAGTTTTGTTCCAGGCACATACAGGGTCAGTAAAGTAATGGGATTGATGCTTAGTTGGTGCCATGTAGGAAACAGAGATGTATTTTCTAAATGAGACTCTTATGATTCCATTTATTAGTATCTTCATCACTGACATGTGGGGAACAAATCAGTGAATTACAGTTCACATAGCAGTAAATGGGCACTTAATTGTGTCTGTTTATTACTTCACAACTTTTTATATACATTGTTTTTATATCTGTACTCTTTGATTTGGTGTCTGAAGGGTAGCTTGAAAATGGAGGCCACACGTTCCTCTGAAACATTGTTGCTTGGATGGGAAACTAAGTGGTAGTATTCCAGGAGACTAAAAGTTTGGTGTGCCTCAGGGTGTTTCTCTTTGTTGGAGCAGATTTTTTTCAGTTAATTTAAAGAGAGAAAAAAGAAAAACATTATATAATGGTGCAATTTTTGTTTGTATATTTGCTTATTAATGCTTAATATCAGTATAAATCATTGCTTGATTTTTGATAGACTTATTGAACCATTGACAACTGTCGCGGTCCTATGGTTACTGGGTAATTTGGTTCGGAACTTGATTTAGTGCTAGGTCAACTGTCATGCACATAGTTGACCATCCAGTGGGTATGATGGGTAAGTTGGTAAGGTTGTTTCATATATGTGATAAATGTGTGTAATGCTAAATAGGAAGAGGGTGGAACTAGTACTGGCTGCCATGCACAGTTGTTGCCAGTCTGTTTGTTATTTCTGTTGCTCATATGCCACTTTGGTGTGGGCTGGGTAGCTCAGTCAGTATAGCGACTGACTGTGGGCTGGACGGTCCGGGATTGAATCCCAATGGGGACGAGATTTTCTGCCCATCCAGACTGGCCCTGGGGCCCACCCAGCCCCCTGTAAAATGGGTACCGGGTCTTTCCCGGGGGTAAAGTGTGGCTGGGGTGCGCTGCTGACCACTCACCCCCTTCTAGTGCTGTGGTCATGGAAGAGTAGAGCTAATACCTCTACCCACCCTCTGGACCACACCGGGCCTGTAACGGGATCACTTTACCTTTACCTTTACTTTATATGCCACTTTGGTTTTGCTGTGTACTTTTTACACTCATCCTCCATCATCCATTCTCCATGAGGTGAAACTGTCTACTGTCACTGTTCATTACCATGGAGTACATGAGATGTCTGTTACTATGTATTGTTGTAATTCACTAGATAAAAATAAATGTGATGCTTTGTGAATAATGTGGGCCAATACAAAAATACACATGAGGGTAGAATGACTGGAAAGAATTTAAATTTTGATATGATCCATATAGATGTATTAGAATGGGTACTTGTTTTTTTTTTTCAGTGTGTTTATACATTAGTGAAAATGATAATGCTTGACTTTTAACTGGAATATCTCTTGGCATTCATGTACATAAGTAAGGTAAATTTCTATTGTGGTACTTGTTACAAGTCCTGTTATTCCATGAGCTTGGTTCTACATTTAACATATATCAGAGTTATCCTGCTTCCAGACTTTTTGGTCATCACGTTTGGATAGATATCTCTATAGATTTTCTCTTCACCTGTTTAGTTGTGTGAACATGAATACGTCTAACTTCTGACTACAGGAGATTACAAGACTATCAGAAATCCAGAGCTGAATCGTAAATGAATGTTCTGCTTCACTAAGTAATTTATGTCTCTAAATTTACTTTTAAAAGAAGAACCAAATACACTGAAGTTACAGTAGAACAGGTTGTATATTATTTGTACTCTTAATTAAAATCTGAATTCATAATGAAGCAAATGTTTCAAAACTGTTCAGTTTGATGGTAGTAATCTCTGTTTTTTGCAGCATCATTGTCGTAACTGTGGAGTGATATTCTGTGGCGCGTGTTCGGATAACACAATGTCATTGCCATCATCTTCTAAACCAGTTCGAGTGTGTGATGAATGCCATGTGTACCTTGTTGGACGATACTCAGTGATGCAGTGAACTGGAGCACAGTCTTACCTTGGATTAATGATTGTTTCGATTTTCATTGCAGCTTATTGTTGTTGCGAATACCAAGAAGAGAGTTTCTGATTAGAACAGCACTTCACAAGTGTTTGATGTATGCTTCCATTAAAGGAAATATTTTACTCTTCACTCCAGTCTTGGTGCAATTTCATATAAGCGTATAAAGAAAAAGTGTATATGCACTTCTGGAGTATGTGTCTTTTTCCAACAAGTAGCTTTGCTGATATACTGTATACAGATGTAACTTACAAGTTGGTGTGTTACGGGGTACGTAGCTTTAAACAGAATATTGAAGGAGTGATGAGTAGTTAGCTTCTAGTTTCAGAAACACACAATGGACATTACCGAGCACGCTCACTTGCTGCCTATATGTTGAGCATTGCAGAGCCTAAGAAATGACATGTGTTCTTATGTAGGTTATATATACAAATTGTAAGATTCATGGAAGCATATACCAGTTACTGCAAAATGTACCAATGTTTAACACTGATGTCTTGTGCACTGTGCCATTTTGATAGAGACTTTTTAAGACAGATGAAGTGCAAATATAATTCTGCAGTAAAACTCTTTTGTAAGCTCCATCCACTACCATAAAGTACTGATATTAAATTTTGTGTATGGTACAGTGCTTCTTGGTGTTCTTCCACAATGTGCATTTGTTGTTAATACAATAATGGTCTTTGTTGTTATACAGTAACGGTCAAAGGAATGAGAATTATTTGTTAACGAACTTTTGTTGAGCATGTTAAGCTATTATTTGAGACTATATTAATTGACATGAGTACGAACAACATTTTAGTATACATTGTAAGTTACTTTATTAATGAGATTAAAAGTTACATGGAATGTAAGACGGATCAAGTTGTATCTGTGGTTTCAGCATAATTTGATTAAACATGTAGAAGTAGGAAAAAATAAGGAAATGGTATATATATTACTTGCATTTTGGAAGTTGTCTGTTGTGCACTTTTCCCAACATAGTACACTGTTTTGTGAGATGAAACGGTTTTTGCCCTGGGGTGGAAAGGTGGGGGGGGGGGGGTTACTTGCTGAATTGTGTATGATAGCTAGTGGTATTATTAATTACTGAACTCACCTTCTACATGAGTATGGAAACAAATTCAGATTCAGAAGTTTGTACTGCTGGGATAGTGGATGATACACAAGTTCAAAAACCAAGTAATCCTGAGAGAGATAACATAATAAAGACATGTGAACAAACAGAATTTAACCCCCTTCTTTGAAATGGTCTTCATGTAAACAGGTTAAAAGTGAATTTATTAGTTATTTGGAAAGACCAGTACTGCAAGTACTGTATGTACATGAATATAACACAAGAGTTTTCCTAATTCAAAACAAAGATTGACTTGCAACTAATGTTTTCATCTTCTGTTCTTTCCATTTTTAGTGTCTGTAATCATACCATTGTCATCATTGTATATCATCATAATTACAGCAGCTGTGGGAAAGAACCCTTTCCTTTGTCTGCCAAACTGAACATGACATTTTATTACAGTGAGCCAAAGGTGAGGTTTGGAGATTATTGAAAGGAGTAGTATGTTGACAGTTATAATTCTGAATGACTTGTGAACTTAATGGTTGATGTTTATATTCGGAGCAAAACAATGGGGATTTTTTTTATTGTTAATTTGTATGAATAAAAGGATGCCTCCTACAGCAGAATGTCTTTTCATGCAATGCGTTACTTTGCAGTAAACCAGCCAACTGAACATTGTTAAACCAACAAATTCAACAGGCTTAGTAAAGATTTATAAGTACTATTATATTTCACCTTTACGAGTACCATACTTCTTAATTTTGTGCAACTGGTATGAGATTTGTGTGTGACAAATGCTGTTTTGAAGGAAGATCATGTTGAAATGCATTCACATTATTTCAGAGAAGTATAACTGTTTGCTTTGTCTTTCATGTAACAGTCAAAAGAACATAATTTATTTACTGAAGATAAACCTGTTAAACATGTGATTTGAGGTTTTCACACTGTTGTCAAAAATGTTTAAGTCTCCTGTAATATGACATCATTTTAACTGGTTAACTATTTACTGGTGTCTTGGACGTGCTTGTTGCCTACTTGGAGTAGCCTGAGGATGGAGGTGACAAGCTTCTCTGAAATGTTAGTAATTAATTACCAATTGCACAATGTCATATCCCAGAATACTTAATTGTTCACCTGGTAACATGTATCACATAAAGAAATGTGGTCGAAGATAAAACAGTATGTTTTAAAAGTTGTTTGATGACCTAATGTATAGCCAAATTGAATATAAAATCTAGGAATAATACTGTGCATTGTCAATAAGTAAACATGAAATCTGTGTCTAAAATTATGAAATTTGTATTGCACGTCTCTAAGTTAACTCTCCCCCCCCCCCTTCTTTTCATTGTGAGCTTTTATTCCATTCAGGCATTCTATACTGATGTTTTTATGTTTGAGCCACACAAATATGCAGTAGGTCACTGGCCTAATGGTGACAGGATTTACACAACCTAGCTTGCTTCTTATACCAACAGTTTATTTCTGCTCTAAGATACTCTTTATGAGGCTGTATTGCAAAATACCAGAACAATTTGTATATTCTGTATGTATGAAATTTTGAACTTAGTGTGTAAGAATTTCCTACACTGTGATTACTGCTAATGAGGAATGAATATTGAACAAGCCTGTTGTAATTTAATGTGGAATTGTTTCTTTTGTATCTTCATACTGTGCCCTTTGTTCATCCTGTCTTATTTTGCTTTAACATGTCTGTTGAAACACTGGAATTTGGTTACAGTTTTATCCTTCAGGTGGTACAGTTTCGAACATAAGACTTGTCACCAGTGTAAATGCATGAAAACTGTTTTTACACTGTGGAACCTGTGTAGTATGCACCAATTATAAAGTGGCTTCTGTTTTTTCATATTTTTGAGGCATGTACAGCAGCTGAAACCTGTTTTTTATGGGTACTGTGGCAGTGTAGATGGCACAGCTGCAGGTTTGTGTCAGTCAAGACATTGACGCGCGTGCGCGCGCGCGCACACACACACACACACACACACATGTAGAACAGTAGAGCTAAGTGGGTGAATAGCTAGTTCATATTCATATTTATTCACCTTCCTTTAGATCTTTACAGATATGGAGACAGTCACAATAATACATAAAAGTGTGCAGTGCATTTGTCATAACACAGTAATTAAAAATACAAGTAAGACAAGCAAGAAGGTAATGAATAGTGAGAATAAGTTAAGTTACACACTAAATAAGATCTTATAGCTATTAAATAATCAAGTAAAAAACAAAGAACCATGATCATGGGATGCTTATTGTTAAAATTCATCTGGACTATAGAATGTATGTTCAATATGGTAACTCTTTAGTGTGGTTTTGAAATGCCTAGCATCATTCGACAAAACTTTAATATTTGATGGTAAGTGATTATATATCTTACTTACGGAATACAGTACTCCTTTCTGGACTGATGTTATGTTTGTAGTAGGTAAATGTAAGTTCTAGTTGAAACATGTATTCAAATCATGAATTTCAGAATTGGATTGAAATAGACCTCTATTCTTGTTAACAAAAACAAGTAATGAGAAAATGTATTGAGATGGAAGTGAAAGTATTTATAACTGTTGAATAGTTGACGGCATGAATCACGACTACCAGTATTTGTAATGATTCATATTATTCTTTTTTGAATTTTAAAAATGCTGTTACTATGATGTGAATTATCCCCAAAAATAATAATACCATATGACATGACTGAATGTGCATAAGAAAAATAGATCATTCTCAATATATCCACAGACATAAAAGGTTTTATCACTCTAATAGCATAACAAACCTTATTCAGTTTTGATGTTAATGCTGGAATGTGATCCTTCCATGACAATGAATTATCGATGATCAAACCTAAAAGTTTAGTGCTTTTGATATTAGTCTTTATTGAATTGGGAGCAATTATTTGAATTTTTCTTCCATTTTGTTTTTTGGTCAAGAATTGCATAAAGTGTGTTTTATTACAGTTCAATGTTAAAAAATTACTCTGAAACCAGTTAGTTGTTTCGGTCATTACTGAATTAATATTATTCTTAAATTCCTCTGGATTAGTGTTTAACATAATAATGGTTGTATCATCTGCAAATAGTATCGGGTTAGATAATCTGCTTATGCTTAAAGAAAGATCATTTATATATATGTATATAAGAAACAGTAATGGACCCAGTACCGAACCCTGTGGAAAAACATGTTTCACATGTACCCGTTTAGAAGATAATTTATTAGGTTTACTATCTTTCATTGATATTCTCTGATATATATTTTTTAAGTATGATCTCATTAATTTGTTAGCTGTGTCAGAGATCTCATAGAACTTCATTTTAGCAAAAGTATTTCATGGTTAACACAGTCAAATGGTTTTTGTAAGTCACAGAATAAACTACCAAAAAGATTCCTTCTATCTAATGATGGCAGTACATTGTTTAGAAGTGTGTATGTAGCTGTTTCAGTAGATAATCTCTCTCTGAAACCATACTATTCATCAACCAGTATATTATTATAATTTAAGTAACTATACAATCTTTTATAAATAATTTTTTCAATGATTTTAGAAAATGAAGTTAAGAGAGAAATACTTCTGAAAACTTTAATCTCTCAGGAAATATACCTGTTGATAGAATTTTATTAAATATGTATGTTAACGGAGATGCACAAGGAGCACTAATTTTTAAAATTCTTGATGATATTTCATCATAGCCATAGGAATCTTTACATTTCAAAGAATGAATTATTTTGCCAGTTTCATGCATGATAGTAGTATTTAGTTTTATTGAAGAAGAAAGCTGACTAAGATTCTGTTGTAAGTTATTGGATCATTATTATTAATAGTATTCTTTCAGAAAATTTTTTTAATAAGGAGATTTTCAGCTACAGATGAAAAGTAGCTGTTGAAAGCATTTGTAATGGCTAGTGGGTTACTAGATAATTTATCATTAATATTAATTGTTGAGATATTATTAATAGTATTTTTATTATTGGTGATAATTTTAACTATGTTACAAACAGTTTTTGGTTTATTATTAGATTTCAATAGAAGCTTATAGTGGAGTTTTTTTTTGCTGCCATGATGACTGTAGACAAAATCTGACAATATTTTGTGTAATATTCCTTGTGATTGGGATCATTACTGTTTCTATAAGTTAAAGTTTCCTTTTATTTGGCACATGAGATTCTAATACCATTAGTTAACCATGGCTTTGATTTATAGGAGTTTTGTGGTTTAGTAACTGGAAAACTTGCATAGAAGATTCTGAGGTAAGTGCTAAGGAAATTATTAAAAATTATATTGACATATTTTCAAGAAAAACATTTTCCCAATTTTTGTAGCTTAACAGAAATGTGAATTTACTGTTTGAGTTACTAGCAATTTTCCTAGTATAGGAAAATATGTGTCTGGGAATAGAAATGAAAATATTTGATAAGGTAATAATTTGCGCATCATGGTCAGATGGACCATGAATGAGGGGATGCACAAAGGAGTCATGTCTATAAGTATTAATATAAATATTGTCTATTAAAGTACAGGAGTTATTGAAAATTCTTGTAGGAAACTTCACAGTGCTAAAAAGACTAAAAGAGGCTAAAAGAGAGCTTAAAGATGTTTTCCAGAATTATCATTAAGATAGTTTACGTTAAAATCGCCACATTACAGCACACCTTAAAGATTGCATGCCAGGTGGTGAATCCATCAAAACAGGATGAACAGGATGAGGGACCCAAGCTTCTGGGCTTAAATTACATAATGACACAGTCAGTGCATACCAGCACTATAAAATGCTGCAAAAACTGTTTACCAAGATCAAGAACAAAGGCCCATGTTAACTCACTGAAGCACCATCATGCCATGCAATTGTCACACATTTGGACCATCAAAGAGAGGCCTCAAATGCTCCATGTTCACAGTGGCTGACAATATGCAGGAGGGTGCAGTACAGTGGTTTAGATAGCAGCCAAATGAATTCCTCACAAATGGAATGCATGGACTTGTGCATGAGTGGGACTCCTGTCTAAAATGCCTGTGTTGTTTTTTTCTGTCTATTGCAATATCTACCCTCATGAGCATCCTGGAATGGGTTTCAGTTGTGTATGCATTATATACATATACAGATGTTTGTATTTGTTGAAGTCCTGGCTGTAACAATACAGGACAATTATAAGTGTGGCTGGTGTGATGTTGACGACTCAAGAGTGACTAGGCTGTGGGCTAGGTGACAGTAATTGTGGTTACATTCCCAGCAGCAACTGTTTTTCTATTCCCCCACAGCCTCCAGACTGGGCCTGAGGCCCATCCAATGTCCTATTCAGTGGGCATTTGGGACTGTTTCACTGGGCTACCAGCCCAAGAAATGTAAAACTAAGCTCCATCCACTGGCAGGTGTAAGAATCAGTTCTAGATTATGTCTTAATGGCATGCACAGGAGCAACTTTACTTTTATACTGTTGCATCATTAGCATGTTGCATTGGAAGTTAAAAGTACTCCAGCCTGCAGAAGACAGAAATATGATTCATGTTGCAGGTGACCCACTTTCTAAGGCAATTTGTATAATGGGAGGTAACAAAATGTTATAACAGGGCCATGGCGTATTTTGGAAACTGAATATTACACTCCACTGCTGGCAAGAGCAAGATTTTTATTTTCCTGCATGTCCAGACCAGCTATGGGGCCTACTGAGCTTCCTCTTCAATTGCTGTGGAGGTAAGCAGTTATGGCATGAATCTGACAACTCACCTGAATCCAGTGTTAAGGTTAAAAAAAGTGGAGCTCTACATGTCCTTCCTTTGGATGTCTTATGGCAGACAGAGGGACAACCATACTTCAGTGTGTTATTTGTGAGTTTCACATATCTGTTCTCTTTATTTACATGGCAGAGATCTTAGCAAGTATGCATTTGTATGTATTTTTTTTTTCAGAAATGCTGCAATTTGCATGATGGTTTCAGAGTGATCATAAGAATGCTTATGTATTTATTTATTTATTTATTTTTGAGGCATGTTTTTCATAATGGCTTTATATGTGTTAAGAACACAAGTAATTTCTATCTTTTTACTTTATGGGAAATAACTTGCACTGAAATCTTGGATGCAGTTTTGAAAATATCTGATGCATTGATATTTATAGTAGTATACAAGATCTTGAGTGTGCATGGTGTTGGTTGCTGGTTTTGGGCTTTTGTCCTTTATGCAGCTGCATGGGGTTCTGCCATTCTGTAGACTCTGAAAAGGTTGGTTATATTGGCAGTTCAGTTCTATGCATCGGTATGGCCACCAAAAATTTATTTTGCCCTGGGCCCAAGGGTTTAATGAATTTGTGTGTGATGTGGGGAGGCTAGACTTAACAAACTGCAGGGAATGTGGAACAAAAATAATAGATGATGCTGAGGAAAACCAAGCTCTTGTGAACACGATAACTGCCCCTTTTGTCCGATATAAGGAAGTGTGTTGCTTGACCATTGGAATGACTGTTACAAATCAAGCCTTTTATATGTTGGGGGTTTTTTTTATGTAGGTCTGTGGTTACTGTTTTTGGTATCTGTGACCACAACCTGTATTGTTAGGTGAGTGAATTAATTTATGTTTGAGTCATGTGCAGTTAAAAGTAACAAAGTCAAATGTCTAAAGAATGTATGATGTAGCTCTGATACTGTACACTTAATAGTCAAGGTGCCCATTTCATATATTGTCCAATTTACTGCCTAAATTGGCAGAAGCATTTTCGTTCCTTTCCTGAGTTCAATTGGATGTCTGGTTAGTAACACCTTGAAGTAGGCAACATTTCGCCTGCTTCCACATCTTGGCATTTATTTATGATCATCTTCCAGCACATTTATGCTTACATAGCCATTTTAGTTGAAGTAAAGGTAAAGGTAAAGTTCACCCTAGAACAGGCCACGAAGGCCCAGAGGGAGAGAAGAGGTATAACCCTTTTCTTTCCTTAACCTCGGCGCTAGATGGGGGTGGGTGGTCAACGCCACGCCCCGGCTACTTTACCCCCGGGAAAGAGCCGGTACCCATTTATAAGAGGCTAGGTGGGCCCCAGGGCCGGTCTGGACGGATGCGGAAAAATCTCGCCCCTACCGGGATTCGATCCCCGGACCGTCCAGCCCGTAGCTAGACGCTATACCGACTGAGCTATCCCGTCCCATATTTTAGTTGAAGTGGCACCCTTAAATAACTAGGAATTATTCTTGATTTCAAACTTTCGCCGTGTTCTGAATGTTGTATGCTTTCTTCTGGTATTTTCTGGCGTCTGAATTTTATAAGCCGACGTTTCGGAACACTGTTCCATCTTCATAGGCAGGTAGGTATGAAGTACTTCTTACCCACCTGCCTCTGAAGATGGAACTGTGTTCCGAAACGTTGGCATATAAAATTCAGACTTCGGGGAATTACCCAAAAGAAATCATACTCCATACCTACCTGCCTCTGAAGATGGAACAGAGATCCGAAACGTCGGCATATAAAATTCAGAAGCCGGGGAATCATCCAGAAGAAACCATACAACAACTAGGAATTAATCATCCTTATTTTTGTGGTGTGTACGTTTATATTCACTGTTCCAACGAAGATACTACTTACGCGTCAGTTACACCCCTTGCTTCGCATATCGTGACCAAGAATCCTATATCAGTATTCATAAAACTGCCCTGCGTAAATATCGATATTTATTCACTTACCCATATATGAGGTCATCTCTGCCTGCAGAGGTATAGCAGGTCGAGATTGTAAGCCTTCTGCTTTCCCCTGTCCAGGTACATTTCTTCCTGTGCCTTAACGTTGACTGCACTTTTATATCGAGGGTCGATCTGTGCCTATTGCAATCTGTACGCGTATTGGTAACCAAAAAATGTTTGTTACTGTGTTATTATTTTGTGTTAATTTGGAATGGCCTGAACATTTTGCTGTTTTAATGAAGGCATGGGTAAGTGAAAAACTTGGAAGCATTTATATTTATTTGAAAATTTTGATTGGGATGGGGGTGTGTTTACCTGGTGTTGGGTCTTCATTTAATATGGCACCCCGTTCCGAGGTGGAACCCACAACATCTGACTTGTACGGGATCTGCTTAAAGTGGTTGTAGTTATGCTGTCGTTGTACGAGTGTAATCGGAGTTCAAGTACTAACCTTCATGAATCAGAGGTAGCGAACTGTGTACTAGTCTTACTCTCATACATTTTCATACCATTTGGATACTGTCGAACACTGATATGAATGATAGGAACTATCGATATTTAATCGATAGAACGTGACTACGCAATCACTCAGATCTAGACCTGGATGGCGGTCAACTATTGAAACTACTCGAAGAACGACACCCATATGACAATGTATAAATGTAGGCAATCGAACGAAAATATTCGGTGGCAGCAGTGTTAAAGTGTCCAGGTATTACATTATTGTTTATGCGTTTGTATTGTTAGTGTGTTTTCTTTTATACTTGACGTGCAATCTTAATCACCTGTCGTAACAGCTGAGAGGTGGCAGTCTTTTTTTTGAATGTTCATACTTTGATAACTGTTGTATTCGCAATCGTGCGCAGTACATTTCTGTTGGGTATGCACTCACGATATTTTATTTTCCGTTTTTTTAAGTTGAATTTCATTCATTGAATGCCCAGTCATAAGGACGTTATTTTTATTCACCAAACAAATTAAGAAACTGAAACATAATTAAACTTTAAAATTAACAACTAAATTATTTAGAATACAAAGTTAAAAACTGGTACGCGAAATACCAAATTTTTGCTATTTTTGAGACATTAGGGTGTGCCAGGGCACACCCGGCACACTACGCTTTTGGTTGCACCATGGAATTTTAGGTATTCTTATAATTATGACATTTTAGCAGCAGTGTGTTGATTCTGAGGGACAAATGAGGTGCAGTCAGTCACAGAACCGAATGAAACTACCCGAATGTCAGACATCAAATATAGTGTAGGTAGCCAAGGTGGCTGGGTGCTGGTTGAATGGCCGGAATTTGGTTGTAAGAGGTTATACAGCCCATCTGCTGTAGTGAATGGCTACTGACTGGACAACCTGTGTCGATTATAAGAGCTGATGAGTTGTAGGCTAGTTCGTTTGTTCAGTTAATATAGTGACTATATGTAAGACAGGCGGCCATGGTTTGATTCCCAGCTGGGACAGTGAATTTTCTATTTGCCAACCTGTCCTACATACATACACACACATGTACATACATCCCATGGTTCTCTAAGTGTATCACAAAGACAGGAGGATGTGGAACAAGTCATAAATACACAAATATACAAATTTACAGTGTAAAATACTGCAAACATTTTACAAAAACAGCATTATAAATCATATTTACACATAAAAAGTTCATGTACAGAATAACAGCAGTGTGTATGTAGGTGTTTTCATAAGACTGCTTTCGATTTTACCTTGTCCATTCTTGAGGATCATCACACTAAGTGGTAAACTGTTGAAAATTTTTATGCCAACATAGAAGTACTTTTTTGAACACAAGATTTGGTCTATGAAAATGATGCTTATTCCATGTATTAATGTTGTGTAGAGATGAATTTGTTTGAAAAATTTCCTGATTATTGATAATGAATTTTATTAATGAAAGTATATACTGGCATGGAACAGGCAGAATCTCTAAATGTTCATATAGACTTCTATGTGAGGTCCTGTGTTGTGCACCAGCCATAATTCTGATGACTCTCTTTTGTAAAGTGAAAAGCTTCCCAATGTTGAAAGAGTTACTCCAAAAAATTATTCCATATTTTATAAAAGAATGAAAGTATGCATAGTAAATTGATTTGAGAGTGATCATCCTACTGATATGGACCAATGACCTAATGGCAAAACATATTGCACTTAATTTAACAATTATTTGTTCTGTATAGCTCTTTCAGTTCAGGCTGTTCTCAATTTGTGAATCAAGAAATTTTGATTTATTGTTTCCTCCACATACTTTTCTTTATAACCAATATATAATGTAGAATGTTATGAATTCTTTGTTATGAATTTCATTATATTTATTTTATCCAAATTTAGAACTAAATTATTAGCACCAAACCATTTAATCATACAAGAGAGAATTATATTTGACACTGAACAAAAATCTTTGAAATTTCTGCTTGAAATTATGACACTTTTAACATCAGCATATAATATTGATTCTGATACAGAATTTATTCGCAGAGGAAGTTCAGTTATAAATATTATGAACAAAAGGGGCCCTAGAGTTGATCCTTGAGGAACTCCATGTTCCACTATATCGCAGTCAGAGAAAAAAATTTTGAATCGAATTAGGTGATTTTACTTCAAATTTCTGTCTTCTGTTAGTTGAATAGGACCTAAACCAGTCTTCAGATACTCCTTGAATTCCATAGAAATGTAATTTAGCTAACAAAATTTCATGATTCATGCAATCAAAATACTTTTGCCAAATCAAAGAAAATTCCCCCAACATGCATTAATAAATTTGAATATTCTAGCTGTTAGTCTGAAGGCAGTATCTTCAATTGATATTCCTTTCCTAAAACTGTTTTCTTCTGTGACCAGTCTGTTGTTAGTATGCAGGTGTTGGCTTAATATTTTGTGCATAGTTTACACGAGTCCCTTAGAAAAAACTGTTAATAATGAGTTAGGCCTGTAATTTGTTATACTAGTTTTGTCTTCTTTCTTGTACTATGGGCAGAAAATATACTTGTATATATAGCAAGTAACTGTAAATGTAGCGTAATGAGTGACTAATGAGAGATGCACAAGCTTTTAATATTTTACTTGTTATTTCATCATAACCTCATGATTTTTTTTTGTTTTGTTTTAGGGAATGTGTTGTACTTTTTATCTCGGCTTCAGTGACTGGAATTATTTTTATGCTGGGAAATTTTCCAGAAAATAAATCTTTGAGAATTGAGATGGCATCTCCTTTCCTTATTTGTTAAATGCCTAGTTTTTCAGTAACTTTTATGAAGAAATTATTGAAGGCATTGGCCACATTTTTTGGATCTCTTAATTTTACATTATTTACAAGTAATGTGGTAACCTTTTACACTGAACGGCTCTAGGACCCACCCAGCCTCGTATCCAATGGTACCTGTAGCTCTTACCCCATTGGTAAATTAGTCAGGGAGTAAATCTGTTTAATAAACTCACTGTCGAGGTTATAAATGCATGGAGCATTACCTACACTGCACTTTGACTTCACCGGTATAGCTCTGTCATTTTAGTCGATGGTTTAGGCAACCACTTGCAAGACTTCTTTCACCAGCTGACAGCATGGGACACTGAGTGTTCTAACAGAGAGGAAGTGTCTTGTGTGAAATCCAAATACATTCAGTTTTTGAAATATCCTGTTTATTAGTAGTTTGTAATAATCGAATTATTCAATACTTTGTATTTACTTTGCCAATTTCCAATTATTCATTCCAGCGGAGCATGTGAGCACATTCTGTTTTTGGGTTAGAGCTTTGGAATCAACACTTGATATAGAAGTTTGCAAGAGTGCTGGGGTTTCTGTGTCAGGAGGGTATGTGATTTGTACTGAAGTTCATGTTGCCAAGGATTAGTAGTTACATTATTTAAATATTTCTTCTTTGCCCTTGTTTTAATATGCTATGCAAAATTAATGAGCATGCTTATTTGTTTTAACAGTGTGATAAGTCAGGTGTGCATCAAGAATTTTTCATTGGTGGGTGGTACTGAGCCTGAGGCTATATAACATTTCTGTTTGATTTTTTAAAAGATTATGTTATAAAAGTCATGTTATAAGTATAAGTGTAACATAACACTGTTTTCAACTATATATATATATATATACACACACACACAGATATAACTACATGTTACATGACTCAATTACAGTGTCATATAATCTTGTTAATTTAAATTTCTTAATTTATGTTTTAGAATTCTAATGTACTAGTCATTGACCAATTTCAATGGCCGATTTTGGCTGAAGGCAGATCATATAAAACTTTTGATATCGTATCTAAAAAATTTTTATTTTTACATTTTGGTTTTGGGGGTTGGGGAGGAGGTCTTCAGCCTGACAGCCCCCCCCCCCCTATGGGTGCGCCCCTGTGATAAGTATAACTTCTATGTTTGTTGACTGAAAAGTAAAGTGTGAAAGAATATGACATTAAGAATATTTTATGCTATTTACTGCAGTGACATGACACAGTAATCGTTTCATCCATCGCTTGATTGGTAAGCAACAAATGGGCCAGATGCATAGATTAGTTTATACACTGTAAAGAAGTAGTCAGGGGTTGGAGACAGACATATTGAAATTAGAGAGAAGACCCTTCTGTTATTGAGTGCATATTTAGACAGTTTTACTAAAATATGAAGTTTTTTCTATTCTGTGAAAGAAAGATACTGATATTAAATACCAATATGTACTACCAGAAGAAAGCTCTGTTTGTAGTAAATGGTGATTAACAACAACATGAGAGTTTGAACGAAGTCATCCCGCTGTGTATAGATTCTATATATTCACTTTATTTTATATATTTCAGTCAACACACAACTCTATAATAAAAGCATAGGTTAAAGCGACATGTTTCGACTTAAAAAGTCATCGTCAGGCTAAGCTAAGAACCATTGAGTTCTTTGCAATGTAAAGAACTCAATGGTTCTTAGCTTAGCCTGACGATGACTTTTTAAGTCGAAACATGTTGCTTTAACCTATGCTTTTATTATAGAGTTGTGTGTTGACTGAAATATATATGATAAAGTGAATATATACAACATGAGAGTGTATACGCCAGTTATATTTTTTCAACAACACTTCATCAAGTAATAAGAAAGATTTATTTTATAGGTGTGCTGTGTTCTGTTCCAAATGGAAAATTCCATCTCCCATTAATCCTTGCAGATATACCCATTTTTATAGTTTTTGCTATATATTTTAAATATTCATAAGGTGATGCCTGGTGTAATCTGATTCAATGGGTGGCATAAATGGAAGAGCTTTAATACCTGATATTTTGTTGTTAGAAACAAGGACTTTGATTGAAATTGGTTCTTGCTTTCTACCTTGCTGGATTTTCATGTATGTTGCCCTGCAGATTCTGATGATATAGTAGATCACCTCAACACCACTGAGTAGGCTGACTCCAAGAAATAAACCCATGATTCCACCAAAGGAAACTAAAGACAAGAAAAAACATTAAATTTGAACATGACTCTTTAAATCAATTTTATTTTCTTGGTATAATGTAGCATTAAAACTGATTTGCAGAAGATTTTAATATTGTTTTATAAAACTGGTATTTTTACATTTGTTAGGCTATACACTTACATAACTTCAGAGAAATGTTTACTGTTATTTTGTTGTGCAGTTATACCTCATTTATTGCAATCAAATGAGACATGCTGCAGCCAAAGATAAATCAGAGGGGGTGGGTGCATGAAAACTCATACTGCGTTGTGTCATGAACAGTTTTTGATTACTGGCTAGTCTTTCAAAAATTAGATTTTACTGACTTTCTGATTGAGTATTTGGAGGTGTAAATTAAATCTCTGAAAAAATGACCACCATCACCACCGCCACCCCCAACCCCACTGCCACCGCCTTCGTACTAATACTAATAATGATGATGGTGATGATGATGTTAATAATAATAATAATAATAATAATAACAACGACAATTTGTTGCCGTCTTATTATTTTTTTCTTCATTGACTACTTCACCCTTAGTTGTCAAATGTGGATAACTTTTAAGACAGGATAATGACATTTCCAGTCATCTCTGATATCATATGTGTTTGCATGGCGTGTTTGGGAGGGCACTAAACAGATATGCAGCCTGCATATCTGGTCTGTGATAATGTTTGCAACCAGAACAAAAACAATTGAAAGTAGAATAAACTATGGCCGCAGGAAGGTGTACGTTATGATATGTATTATCCATGGCTGTGAATCTTTGCTCATCAATCTTTTAATAATAAGACTTTGCTTGGATGCTGGGGTACTGAAGCAATGAATTTCTGATATGTAAAGGACAGCTGGCAGTCATACTACTACAGTCCAAATCAGAAAGTTTGCTACTGAGAGTAAATATTCATATTTGCGCCTCACGTTTGAATGCTCATTGTCGTTTCTGGTGTAAAGGATTTACCCGTTGAATTTACAGTATTATGAATCTGTCAGACGAGATTGTTTAAATACTTTCATGTTTTAGAAGGCTATACGTTTCTTGAGATATCGTTACCATGATAAGATTTAATAGAATGAGTCATTCACTGGTGAATGCAGCAGGTTGGCATACTTACCAATCAATTGCATTAGCGTGAAAGCCCTTTCTCGCCGATACTTGACAGCACCCATTTCATTGTAATAAACATCAATGTGGCCAGTACTTTCTTTTGTTGTTGGGTCAGTATCAGGAATCATGTCGTAGTCCACGTTAAAAGTATTGTCATGACAAGTGGGTAAGCAAGCTGAGCAGTTGAGTATTGATGACCCTGGTTTTGCATTCATATTTTGATATCCAGGTGGTGGGTTATACACTCGTAAATTAGCTGTCAAAAGAGAAAAGTTTCTTTGGATAGCAACGGTCCTTGGGGGTGGACTCAGTTCATAAATATGTCAAACTTATTTAAGGCTCAAGTTATGTGGTCCATAACTAAGTGCTTTGATTGCTAAACATTAATATTCTTTCTATAAAGAATATCTTTGTTGTAAGATATATATTGTTTTACATATTACATACTTGTTATTTCCTAATGATCATCTACAGTTTTTTAACAATAGTTAATTAACTGCGCGACAACTGAGATGGACATTGTTTATTGTCTGAGGCGTGTTTGATATACGTACAGAATTTGAGACGTGGTTACTTTTATATAATAATGTAATAACATTTGTTGACATAATTTTCATTGCACATTTGCTTCATACCATCCGGTAGCTTACTATACCTCTGATTTAGGATTTTGCACTGCTCGTCGTTATGAATGTATATATGCCAGTTAGCGTAGCATTTCTGTGTGCAAAGTGCGTGGTTATAGTAAGTGCAGAAATACTAGAGTAAAGTTCACTCACTGTTCTCTCGTGCTAAACATGGTAGCTGTGAAATATTGCATTCGGGCGCACCACCTGTTGGGGGAAAAATGCATAATCGGGTGTGTACATAGCTCAGTAATATCACGTTTTGGAAATTATTTCTGAATAGTGCGTACTGTTTCCTTTGGACTAAATAAGTCCGATGGCTCTGGTGTGATATATATTACAGAGAGGATATAAATATTGAAAATTATCTGCAACAGGATCAGCTGCACCACAAAAGCGTATAACCTAACCCAGCTCAGCAGTCATTTCGCATGTCCTAATCTCAGGGAATCTAAGTGTTGTAAGTAGCAAAACGGGAATAAATAGCTGTACACCATAAAATATTCTTCGTATTATTTCACGATTATTGAGCTCACATATGTTTGCTTGTATGGATGCGTCTTTGAAAAATGTATGCACTGTTAGACTCGGTACCACGTACGCAACTTTTTACATCCTGGGTAGGAAACAGACTACTCCCTTACGTTAAGATTTCAAACTCGCACATTTAAAATCCATCCACCCTTAAATATCCTTTCTCTTCCCAATTGGCTAACTGTTAAATCCCACGACTCCCTAATATAATCAACAGTCAAAATTTGAAATGCATTGTTTCTATTGGCTCACTTACGTAACGCTGTGCCCGTATTGTTCCAGAATAATCTTCCCGCATCTTAATGGTCTTCTCCCTCTGTCACTCTCTGTATCCCTCTAAGTTGCTATTCAAATCCGTTATACTCGCCATTCTACCCGAAACTAAATTACTAATTTAAACAAATCCGTCCAAACTATCAAATGTATAACTTTAGAACCTCGTCTAACTATAGCGGTTATAAGCGCTGCATAATTAAAGTAACGGTACTCATTCTGCGATACTGGGAAGGAGACTGCGAAACACAGCAATATTGTCCGCAGTCTACGTTTTCCCTTATGGGTTCCTCACGCCAAGTATCCATCTTTTCAATTGTCTGCGTACTCTTCGGAAAGAGCACGATCTGGTATTAATTCGCGACGATATAATTTGTTTACCGCATTTCACGCCTCATTGGCCGTACTTTTTTCCCGAAAAAAAGTCCCCGAAAATCACCACGAGACTTAACACCGGATGTAAGTAGAGTATTAAATCGGCAAAAATGCCTTGCTAATTATAATGTGCACCTTATCACTTGTAGAACCTCCCGTGGCGGAACATGCAGTGTATAAGGTAGGGTATAGATCACCCTTTGGCCGAGTCGGACTTTCAGGGATTGGTTCAGTTGTGTGCTAATATTTTTGTGGCAATCGAAAGGGGTTTAGTGTTTTCGAGCTCCGTTTACATGAGTTTAGAACATCTCGCTTTTCCAAAGTTCAGTAAAGCCATTCTGTTCAGTTTAGAGAAGAGTAGCAATTGTTCTTGCGTGAAACTTACCGTAATTATAGACTTTAATGTGATTATCTTTTAGACCTTCAAAAGATGTAATATCAAATTATATACCGCCTGAAGTTTTTGTGTCACGAAAGATACATTACACGCTAAAACCAACTAATAACAACAACAATGTAATTATTTTTACCCTGGTTAAAGTCGTAGAAGTAAGGATGACATCCACATTTAGAAATTAGCCAATTCATTCTGCATTCAATAAGACAGCCTTGAAGTGTGTAGGTCTGGAAATATTTGTTGCGGTGTTCATCTGGAAACATGCAATTCCTTGTCGACGTATCCAGCTCTCGCACTTCCGGAGAACACTCGGTTACCACGGGAGTTATCTTGACGGAGAAGGTTGATGCAATTTTTTCAGCCATGTATATGCTTTTGCCGGATTCTGGAGGAGCCAGTGGATGATGAATCATAATCTAGAAAGATGACAAGATAGTTTAAAACACGCATTGCGATTTAATTTTATTTTTTTAATATTGCTTAATGCACGGCTTCATGATTTGTACGCCTCACAAATAATATTCTGGTGATAAAAAATTCACTAACAGTGAGATGGGCGGGGAATGTGGCACCCATGGTGTAGAGAAAAGACTCCTAGAGGCTTTTGTTGGAGAGACCTGAGGTATAAAGGCCACGTGGAAAACTCAGACATAGATGGGAGGATAATATTAAAAGGACTCTAAAGAAGCTGGGTGAAAGGGCGTGAACTAGATTTGTCTGACTCAGGAGAGGGACAAGTGGAGGCTGTTGTGAACATGCCAATGAAATTTTTGGTCTCATGAAAAGCGAGCTGTTTCTAGACTAGCTATGGAACTACCAGGTGCTTAAAAAGGGCTCTTCTTCGTGGAGTTATTCCGTAAGGCTCGTGGAAGCTGGAAAGTATAGACCGTCCGTCTCTGACCGGCTGTTCGTAATAACGCATAGTTTTGCAGCCTGTTCCAGAGTTGTAGATTCTCTGTAGAAGAACGCAAAGTGTGAAAGCATACCTGCAATTGTAGCTGTACGAATACATTGGCCTCTAGACTGTGTTGTAGGTGTAGCTGTGAGATTTCGGCTGGTGTGAATCGCGTTGGGCATTTGAAGCACAAATATACTCGTAGGGTACACGAGCGGAACGGCTTATCTTGTTGAATATTACTTTATGCCAAGGACGTACTGTGTTTGGAGTGCCACATGTCATTCAGGCCCGGGTTTCCTAAGACACGCGTTCTGAATAAGTCTGTAGGATGGTACTGTGTTGATCGTATTAGAGAAGAAGGCAGAGTCGACAAGCAAGAAGCGATCCGATCGGCCGTCACTTCTCACTGATGAAATAATGACCAATATTCTGAGCTAACACAGTCGTCCTGAATATCCAACAGAATAAATAATTAAACCTACAAGACGGGTCCTTTTTTAAAAATATTTGTAGGTTATACCTATTTCGTGTCGAGGTTAAGAATTTATGGTTATATATATTCATTCTCCCATATGACTTCGTGAGTTTTAGAGAGACAACCGTACTTCTATAAACAACGCAAAAGCGAGATAATTGTTAAACAGGAGATATAAAAGCCTATACGTTTATACTTCTAGCTGTATCTCCACTCTCTTTGTATGCTTTTATGGCAAGTATGAGGAAAATTTACCATATTTACTGTTACTTTACACTCTTATAATTGTGGACGTTGACCCGTGTATAGAAATTCGCTCGATCTGAAGAATCCAAGAGTACATGCTTCATTGTACGACTATTGTCTGGCGACGGAAAGAGATCCAGCTTCCGAAAGGCAGTGCACATCAGCTGCGCCTCCGACAGTGGGCAAGGTGGCAATATCCAGTGTAATATTCATGTAACTAATCAGATCACTGTCACTAAACTTTAGACAATCACGACTTTAACCCTCAAACACCGGATGTTTTTTAATCAATTTATGCTGAATTTTGTTTCCATGTTTACGTTTATAGAACTTTCGATACAGTTTTACGTTGTGAAACGACTTGAATTTTAAAATGGACGGCAAAGAAGAGTTATTTTCAGTGACATTATTAAACAGCGACCTATTTAGAGCCAGTGATTTGTGATTAGAAGAGAGGTACGTCGTTCAGGTAAGGGTAAGTGAGTTAAAAGTGAAGGCTTAGAAGAAACGTATTAACCCGAGCTCCATTCGGATCAATTTGTCCCTCTCCGAGAGAGTCCCATTCAGGTATCTTGTTCAAGAACACCTCCAGACCGGTAGCGCTGCCCGACGCAATGTTGTGCAGAGGAGAGCAGCCTTTACCTCTAGGGACGTTCTGGCCTCCGTCGTCAAAAAATAACTCATCTCTGGTGGAACTGTCAAGTAAAGACGGTAGAATTATACCTACAAACATGTATTTATATACAGTTAAACTCAGTTATAACGACATCGAAGGGGCCGAAAAATTTGTGTCATTATAACCGAGTGTCGTTGAAAACCGAGGTGTGTAGTAAGAGTGAAGGGAAAATATTTCAAGACATAATACTTGCATGTAGGCATATTACTTACATTTTTACGCTATGATCCAATTCAAATTTAAATTGCAATTGAAGTTTAGAAAGAATAAAAATTACTCTTTTAATTGTCAATTACCACACAGGCTTGCGCAGAAAAGTACATTACCTTACGTTTAAAATAAGGGAAGACAATATTAGCCTACTACGTTTATACTCTTACACACAGGCTTCCGGTGCAACAATCATTAGACTTACGTGCAGTACATGTAGTAACACTTTGCAAGCACTCACAAACTTACGCCATTGTTACGTAGTCTGTGATTGTTACCTGTCTTCTGCAGTTTGCCAAATAACGATTTTCTAAATGTTCTTCATTGTCCGTACTTTGTGAAATAATCTTGATCCGTGCAGGGCGGGTTTATAGAAGCGGTTCACAAATCTGATGGCTTCGAGAGCTTCACTCACATTGGCAACTGGCACCGCTGTTTTTTCTGTTTTCTCCCTCTCCGCCTCCTCTTTATTATCTCCTCCTCCTCCTTCTTCTTCTGGATCAAGTTTCCCACTTTTATTTCTTACTTCTCTGACAATATCTTCGTCTGTTAGTGCCTCGGTCCTAACAATGTCAAAATCTATTATTGCACACGCGTCATAGTCATAGTGTCCCCCACAACATCACAACCATCTTTTGCGCCGATTTCGAAAAAGGCAGATCATCATCATCATCATCATCATCATCATCTCCACTGTCACTGACATTGGCTCATTGTGCCTTCTAATTCCCGCGTAGCGGAAATATTTGCGGATAGTTCTATCAGTTACTCGTCTGCCTGCTTTTTCAATGCATCTGATTCCATCCAGCAGTGTTATGGTATGATATTGCTTCTTCTCAATTAATTCTATCATTCTCAAAAACACGAGCTTGTGGTAGCGGCATTTTAGACTTCTTGTCATCCCTTGATCCATGGGCTGCAATACGCGTGTATTGTTTACAGGAGGAAACACCAGCTTAATGTTCTCCAGATTTTCAAGCACAAGGTGTGCTGGACAGTTGTCTACATGCAACAGGATCTTCCTTTTTTGTAGCTGACATTCCCAGTCCTACTGCCTCATTTCGGCTTCAAACAAATCAGAAAACATCCATGCTTTCTTTTTGCACTGTGGCTTACACGTAGACTTTTTAGATGTTTTAAAACGTCTGGGGGTTTTTGACTTCTCAGTCGCAAGCAGTTTTCTCTTTTCTGTTCCATCCGCGTTAGCAAAAAGAAGAACTGGAATGCGGTCTTTGGAAAACTTGTGCCAACACACTTCTCGTCCTTTAAATTTCAGTGTCTTTTCATGTGTTAATCTAAAAAAATCCCAGTCTCAACGGCGTTAATATTATCACGTCTGCATACCCTTCGCGCACACTGGGTCACAAGACATTAAGCCATTCTGTGGTCGTATCACTCTTTACACCCTAGGCTCCACCACTCACTTTCCCGAAGGAGATGTGACGCAACTTAAATCTGTCAACCCAACCAGCAATGCACACGAATTCTTCTTCATTGAACCTCTTCGCATATTCCTCGGCTTTTGTCATAATAATAGAACCGCTGACTGGTACATTGTCACCTCTCTTTTGCTTAAAACACTTTAGCAGTTCCTCATCGACGTCACTTCGTTCATACTTTCGAAATCGCCTTATTCTCTATCCTTTCTGTTCAACAGCACTAAGAATTTTGGTTCTATTTTACCAAATCTTTTGGAGAGTAGAATTTACAAGACAAAATTCCCGACACATGTCAGCTTTCCTTTTTCCACTTTATATTCCTCGTATCACTTTAACTTTTTCGACGATCAAAAACTTCCTTTTGCTCGCGAGTGTAGCCATGTTGTCACTTTACCAGTGTCCTCTTAAATGCAAGAGTGGAAAAGTGAGAGGGCAACTTTACTCACCAAGGGAAGTACTGTTATGTTCGTCATTGTCCAGGCATGGAATTTACATATATTTCGTTGTTCAGTTGGAAGGTCCAGGTTTGAAATGTTATTGCATAGTAGAACATCTATTTCGGACGTGTGGTAATACTGAGTGAAGATTCACTTTGGTTGTTTTGTTCTGTTTTTCATGAAATATGTGTATTTCAACCACCTGCGGCTAATAAGCACCACCACAACTGTTGGAGCTCGACCTCCATGTAACATCTGACAAGAATTAACCATTACGACACTACCTGGCAACCAATTCACTGTGCCACCACGGACAAAGAAACCCAGCATTGCAAACAGGAATATCCCCAGTTTGACACCATACCCCCCTCCCCCTCCCGAGATCACAACACCCAACTTTTTGTACTGTTTATACCTTTTATATTAGAATAACTTTTTAATTCTACTGCCACTATAATTATTTTAAATGCAAATTTTATAGATGTGCGTGGGATCTCTTTGACGAAAACAAAAACATTGTATATTGTATAGTTTGCCTTATAATAAGAAAGTGTACAACCTGATGATGGCCGATATAGAGCCCGAAACATGTCGTTGTTAAGACAAGCTATGTAGGAACACCTCTTAGCAATCGAAATACGAAAAGTTGTGTTTGCATTTTACCGATACTTGAGAAATAACGTGAGACAAAATAGCAAAGAGTGCCTTGGGAAATCACTTCTTCCACACCGGAGTACACACATATTTCCACTCCTGGTGCTGCTTTTTGGAATCAAATAAGATGTTGGACGTGGATTTGCAGCATTATTGTTCGAGGAAGGGAATGGTGGCGTAGTAATATTGAAGAAGTAGGCCTCTGGCTCCACTGCGAAAAACATCACGCTGTGATTCAGTGACTGAAGAATTAAGGCTCGTTGCTTTGTAAACCATTATAATGACACACACTCACATAGACTTATCACGTAAGTTTACCAGTTTCTATTGGCTTCAGATGTGAGAGAGTTGAAGGAATAACAGAATCCTGCCTCCGTGCGTTGCATTTGAAACACATCACAACAGTTAGCTGGATTCCCTGTCCAATAGCAGTCTTTGAACACTTCATGGCATGTAGGGAGAACCTGGGAAGAAAGAAGTCTTTACGTGCATTACAAGGCATGGGTCTATTTCCAGCTGAGTAAAGTTACGACCCTAGATCCCAACGTGCTAGCTTTCACGTATTAGAATAGGCTTCCATATTTCGGATGGAAAGAACACATGTAACATAGGTTATGTGTTATGCAGTCATGTAAGTATTGAGATTTTCACCAGAAAACATTTCTTAGTGTGCGTTATGCTTAACGGTAATTTAGAAATTTGGTTTACTGAATGTTACAAACGGTTTTACGAAACTGGCAACACCGCATATCAAAGGCAGGCGTAATATGCAGTGACGAAGAAACAATGTTCCAAAGATGTTCTATGCCATTTATTGAATAAAAATAATGTTGCTTTGACAAATCAGCGTCGGATTTTATGTAGGCATAGTCATACGTATGTGGGATTTGGAAGGTAGCTGTCGCGAGCCATTTGACACACAATTAAAGAGGGACTGAGGAAAACATAAGATGAAGTTTGATAGCGCTGAGGGATTTGATTTTAGTGCATCTTGAATAGAAGTAAGGCGTTTGATAACTTGATCGTTCTGGTGAGTGAGAAGATTGCCTACACTAGGTATCGTAAAATTTACTGGTTCTTTATTTGACTCACCACAAAACAGAATTTCATAAACACACTAAAATACTGACACACTTACATATACTTTTAAATAAATCGAAACAGTGAGCGGAAATCGTGGACAAAGGGGCGGAAGGTGAAGAAGTGTGTCCTTTAGACGGGGTTTTAAAGAAAGGACTGGGGCTGGGGCGCTGATGAAAGACTGTCGAATGCCGCATTTCCGGGAAAGGAGTTATGCAGCCTGGGAGTGAAGAGGGGAATCACAACGAAGGAACTGAAAACAAGTACAATATTTGTTACCTCGAGATGTTGAAGAAAGGGAAGATGTGTGCATATGCAAACAAGATTTTACAATCTGTGAATACATAACAAATCTTGAATGTTTATTAGCTGACAAATTTAATGCAAAGTTTTATTTCGAACAGCAAGTAAATCAATACACGAAAGGAGGTATCCCTATAGCCAAGTGTTCTCTGAGTAGCCACATTTTACATTTTGGAGGTACGAGTTTCAGGTCTTTTCCAGGAGACCAACCTATCCTGAATGAGCGTTTACGTGGTTTGCCTAAGACAATCCAGAGAAAGTTAGTTAAATACGCCGTAACCACTTGTACGTGACGTTACCATCGTAACTTTGAGGCATACTGGCATTTTTCATTCGACAGTACACATAATATCAGAATTTAGTACACTAAATTATTCAGAAAGTGAACAAAAGGACAACCCATGTTAAAAGTATTTGATATTTGGACTTGAGAGAGAGATTGTAGCAGGGAGAGAGCATGTCACCCGGGAGTCACAAGCATAGGTGAAGAGAATATATGAAGGAACTAGTCTCGTGCTTGTCATAAGAAGATGCTATAATATTCACGCTTGGTAGCTCAAATTGAGGGAGGAACGTAGACTGAGGGAGTATTTGAGAATAGGGTGCTGAAGAGAATATTTGGGATTAAGAGATACCGGAGAGTAGGGGAGTGGAGAAAACTAATAGTGAGGAGCTTAATGATCTGTACTCCTCACCCATTACTTTTCGGGTGATTAAATCGACAAGAATGAGATGGCCGGGGCATGTAGCACGCGTGGGGAGAGAAGACGTGCATACAGGGTTTAGGTGGGGATACCTGAGGGAAAGAGACCACTTGGAAGACCAAGGCTTAGATAGAGGGTAATATTAAAATGGATACTCAGGACTGGGTTAGGAGGCATCGACTGGATAGACCTGGCTTAGTATAGGGAAAGGTGGTGGACGCTTGTAAATGCGGTAATGATCCTTTGGGTTCCATTAAATGCGGGTAGTATCTTTACTAGCTGAGAACCGGTTAGCTTCTCAAGAATTACTCTGCTCCTTGGAGTAACTAAGTATAATATTCATGCGCTACCCCAATAACTCTTTCATCCGTCTTTTCCCTATCCGTATAGCCAGTCGTTAAATTCATACATTGAAGTGTTGCCCTTCGGTTGTGTTATGTTGTCATATGCTGAGCTCTTAACTCACATAAAACACAGTGTTTTATGACATGTTTCGTACATAACTTTTTATTCGCCCCCAGCGCTGCCTGACTAACAACACTCTCTGATGATTGCCTACTTTTCGGTCTCAGTTGATGGCTGACAACACCCAACCTGGTAAAAATGGTTGCTACGACGACCAAAGTGTGACTCAGTCACTCTCGCACTGCGGTGTTACTCATTATAAGGTTCAATGGACTGAATTCAGTTTGATCAGGATTAGTCTTGGCGGTGGGCTGTTTTAAACACGACCCTAACATGACATTACCATAATTAGCGCGGATTTGTTTTACCACTTGAATGTCTCTCAGTTTCTAAGACTTGAATCTGCTTCATAGAGGTGGCAATGTATTTTTTAAATCGTGGGACACCTACACGTTGACGTGACCTTTAGCACCTGCATGCTTATGTTGTCCACGGTAACTTACCTGTACCGTAGTAGGCCTACGAATAATGTCCTATTCGTTGCGTAGGTCGTACCGCGCTCCTTACCTGCAGCATGAAGTCTGACACGGTAAAATTAATGAGCTTCCACAACAGATCTCTGACCAGGTCGAAGTGTGGTCCGACTCGGTAGTAGAAAGGGAACTGGAATACTGATAACCCGCTCAGAACATGTCGAAACCTTTCTTGAAGGTGATCGTCGAGTGTTCGGTTCAAATATCTGAAATTGATTTCAAAAATAGTGTGTGGGAGTCGTAATGCTACAAATATTCATATGTAAGAAAGGGACTAATATTTATCCCGCTATTTTAACAATGTGTTCATTCAAGTTCAAGTTCGTATAAAGGACCAGTCTTCGTGCAGTGTTTAGAGTTTAAGGCTGTCGCTTTGCTTATGCAGTTCGGTATTGTTACGTGCTGAGTAACAGCAGGGTGATTGTTGAAAACTTAAAACAAGAACAGAGGCCATATTTGACCGAGAAGCATTTCCAGCATTCAAATAAGATAAGTATAGCAAATAGGCTACAGACTGAAAGATCCGGTTTTCGGTTCCCGGCGGAGGCACGAGTCCAGCCCTGCTCTGGGCCTCACCTGGCGTTCTATTCAATGAGTGATGGGATTACCTGTAAAATATTAAGTTTTAATGATGAACTTGTATGGACATTACAGACATTTATAGCAAGGCAGTGTACTAACTTTATTATGTTCTTTAATGAATGCTACATGCGTTAGTGTAGATGATATTTAAATTCACCCAATACCCTATAGACTGTAGAAATATGCCCTCACACAACACTGACGTGGAAAGAATATGCGTGTAATGCTTTCCGTGTACTTCAAAGTTATGTTATCCTGTTTTTTCTTTGTTGAATATACACGTGTACATTAAAATTTCTTTTCCATGTTACTCAGAGTAATAACTTGTGTTTTTTTATTTTTCGGAGGCGGTCAGATGTTACAATATGTGATGAGTACGGAACACATACTTTTAAATATGTGCCAAATATTTAAAACAAATTTTTTACTACAGTATTGTACTTCCTGTCTTCTTCTTACTGTGTGTACACTAAACTTCTAAGATATTTTTGGAGATCTTTAGAACTCATGTTTTCTTCCTCATTTTATCCCACTTCCAATCTAGGACACGCTTCTATAATATTATTATGTATGTAGGCCTTCTGTCTCGCAAATTCCTTATAAATATTTTCTGCTTATGGCACGCGCGATACACTTTTGTATTTTTGTTTTATTTAATTCTAGTAGGAGTTCTCGTGTTTGTTCAGAAAATGTTATTCTGGTCAGACTTGGAGACCTACAATGGGTTTTAGAAATTCATCACTTCAAATTTTTTTTATTCTTTTCTATTTTACTCTCGTCGATCCCGAAGTTTGGCAGTGTAGACAGCTGAAAATTGGCGGTGTAGATACAAGCAGTGTCACAAACCGTACGTTTAAAAGCCTCACGTGAGTTCCACGGAACCTGTGATAACTCTCCATTTTGCCAGGTACCAAATGTTTCTTTTTAACACGAGCTTCCGAACAATGCCTGAACTACAGTTAAATTATAAGACATATTTTGGCACGCTAGTGGGCTGAATTTCAAATGTGTAGACTTGATAGCCGTAGGTGCTTCATTTAGACTTCATCAAAAACTTACATATGTAGGAGCGTTTTGTTCCCGTCCAATAAGACTGGAATTACACTACGAAATTCATTATAGCAATGGGTAAATGACAAATGTCAACGGTGTTTCAATTGTGCCCCAGTGCACTTTAACTGTCTGTAACTTTAGTACAGAGAGACCCGTGTTTGCTGGAGAAAAGGCTATAATAACATCCTATATGAGATTATCCAGCTTCCAGGTTATCATTGCTGAGCACCTTTTTGTGACGTAATTTTTGTTTTTTTTTTCCTTTTTATTCCTGCGTATTCTTTACTGTTGTCGAAGAAACTGGCAGCTTAAAACTTGGTGCTTATTAAAAAAGGTCGTTTTACCACTGCTTCTTAATGTTCCATGAGATTTTTTTATTGTTGGCAAACTTTCAGTCTGCCAATCGCAAGCATTGCTTGTCACGGACGCAATGTCATCGTTGGCGAGAGATTGCTCTATTTCGGAAATACGAGATAGGGGACGGAACTTAGTCTTCAATAACGGGCGCAGTAATGACGTTTATAGTGAAATGTAATGAAAAATATATTTATTCTTGACTCTGTAACTATAAACTTCTGCTAATTATCGATAACCTCGCCTCTTTGAGGCGTGTTTCTTCTATTAGCACTGTAAAGGTAAAAAGGTAAAGCGCATCCTAGAACAGGCTACAAAAGCTCAGAGAAGGAGTAGATGTATAGTTCTACTCTTTCTTTAACCTCGGCGCTAGATGGAGGTGTGTGGTCAACACCACTCCTCGGCCGCTTTACTCCCAGCACAGAGCCAGTACGCATTGTACAGGAGGCTAGTTGGGCCCCAAGGCCGGTCTGGACGGGTGCGGAAAATCTCGCCCCAACCGGCATTCGATCTCCGGACCGTCCAGGCCGTAGCGAGTCGCTACACCGACTGGGCTATCCCGGATCACTTATTCGCGCTATAATAAACAAATGTACCTTGAAAGCAGTTTTTCGCCAACTGTTTTCTTCACGTTGACAGCGGGGCAGATGGTGATGGCAGGAAAGGGCAACTTATACAGCGGGTAGTATGTGGTCTCCACGTTCACTATGATGGGGACCTTGGAGAAATTATCCCATGCCGAACTGACAAACACTCCTCCTAACACAGCACACGCCAGAGTGGCGGCGATCCAGCATAACCTGCAGTTGCGTGTTGAAAATCATGAATAGTCCTCACGTCGTGTTCCAAAGACTGGTGTATTTTACGCACTTTCCTTACTTATGGATATATGCCACGCCCTAGAAACAGTGCGCTTGTACAGCTAATGGCCATTAGTCCATTTGCTACAGACGGTCGGTAAATGTGATGCACGTCAAAGAAATCGCCATTAGCTTGAGAATGCACATGTTGCGGCGTTCTCAATATTTGTTTACAACAATACGTTTTTCGATCCATCAGCCTTATGGTAGATAGTTGCCAAGTAAATTTTCGTGGAAAAAGTATGAACAACTATTTACTTGACTCCTTGTAAAATTCGAAATTACTGCCGCTTGTCAAACATACCAATCGTGGGAACAGGACTGTGTATGTAATTAGGCTGCAGAAGGGTAAAATATAAAAATATGAGAAGTGGTTATGTTAAATGTTGGCAACTTTGTCATGAACCTGGCTCCCATATGGGAATGAATTAAAGCCCCTTTGTTAGAGCTTTACATACTCTTCGCTTAACTGAAACTTTAGATCAAGTATAGGTGTATAAGAAACTTGATTTACGTTTAAGTTTAAGTAACTATAAGGCATTCGATTGAAATTCTTTACAATAATTTCTCGCAACACAGGAAATTTTAAACATCATCAGGACACAGGAACAATCTACATAAGTTGGGAATGTAGTGATAAAATCTAAAGTTCTGAATGAAAAAATATATAATGAATGTAATTAGTACTGCAAAGAATGTAACAGACACTGCGAGAAGTGAGAAGGTGGTTATGTAGAAATCTCGGAGTGTAACGTGGTAAAGGAAAACAAATTCATCGGAGCAGTGAAAAGAACTGTTCGTTGCAAGATACTGGTATGTCATTTTCTGAGAATAAATTGTGATTTCTTACCTATCGAAAATGCTGGATGAATCCTTTGTAATATATCGCAGCCCATGGAACGTACTTTCTTGGGAGAATTCCTTTAAAACACCTAGGGGACCAAGATAAGTTTCCTGCTCTCTTCTTATAGGATTTCGTTTTCTCCTGTAAAATAAACGCACTCTTCAACACCAGTTTCTCTAACCCTTGGCTATGTTATTTTTCGAAACAGGTATGCGGCAGATATCTGTCAGAGAAATTTGACCTTCATAGGGCCGTGAATCATAATATTATTTCTATAGTAAAACCAAATAGATGCACCAATGTAACAAATTTATTTTATTTTGGAATTAAACTCTACACATTTCGGACGGTCTTTCCGTCCATCATCAGGAGTTCAAGACTGCACATACAGCAACAGGCATTTGTCAAACAGACACTGCTGTCTGCTTGCTAGCAAGCAGACAGCAGTGTCTGTGTGAGCAAGCATACAGCAGTGTCTGTTTGACAAATGCCTGTTGCTGTATGTGCATTCTTGAACTCCTGATGATGGACGGAAAGACCGTCCGAAATGTGTAGAGTTTCATTCCAAAATAAAATAAATTTGATACATTTGTGCATATAGTTGGTTTTACTATAGAAATAATCTGCCAGAGTTATGAAGAGGATAACCTGCAATCGCATTTCATCGATATTGAGAGATGTTATGCGCATTGTATGTGGTTGTTAAGATGTTATAACGTTCACTCCATGTTTTGGAGATTTAGATTTAAAAATTGAATAGCGTTTTGAGATGTTATAACTTTCACTCTGTATTTTGGAGTTTTATAGAGTTCAAAATGGGATTTTTTCCGTTTTCACACGTATAACTATCACTCCGGAATATAGAGATTTAGGGTTAAAAGCCTTGGCCAAGAGGCTGAAGAGTTTCTGGCAAAGCTGGTGTGATATAAATTCTTTATTTTTATGTGTCAAATTTGGTTTTAAGTTTCTGTCTGCTCACCCACCAAACCCTCTAAAATGAAAACCCATACGAGCGAGAGAATTCGCGGCGAGAAGTGACAAATGATGTTTCTCTGTTAAAATAAGGATCCTATGTCTTAAAATATGGCACGAACGCTTTTATTCAGTCCCTTTCACATTCAACATTCAAAAGTTTTTCCGTCATTCGACGTTACATAACCAGCGCTGTTGTAAATGCGCCGTTAACCATAGATCCTAAATCGCCTAGCTGTTGTGTCTGAAATTTTATTCCTGTCTGTAAAAGTACTAGTCTAAAAACACCAGTTAATTGATATAGTTTAAGGAAATAATAGCCGTTATTTCACAGAATTATAAGAACATGAGATATAATGGGTGAAATGCACAGTCCTTTAGTGTTCAGTTAGCTGGTAAATATATTTTCCGTTACTATAAAGAGCTCTTGAAACTAAGCAACCAGTCATTATGTAGCTGATAGATTTATTCCAATGAACAGGTTTAAATATTATATTGCTCTGAAGATAGGATACTGACGAAGATAGGCCTATTTGGGCGTGGAGAAAATTTCATATTTAGGAACTTCATGGTTTGTACGCCTCACTAAATACTCGTATAATACGGTATTAAAATAAGGGGAATTGGGGTGGGCTGGACACGTGGCACGTGGGGGGAGAAGTTTATAAAAGCCGTGGTTGGGAAATCTGAAGGAAATGGGCTAGTTGGAAGATTTAGGAGTTGATAAGGCAATATCCCTAAAATGGATGTTAAAGGAATAGGATGGGAGGGTGCGTAATAGATTCATCTATTTCATAGTAGGAACCATTGGCGGGCTGTTGTGAACAGGGTAATGAATTTTCGGGTTTCATAAAATTTTTTAATTTCTTGGACTACCTGAGGATTTAATAGCTTCTGAAAGAACTTCGCTCCTTGGATGCGGTTTGGTTCACTTTATAGTTTCCGTCTAGGCTACATTATAAAGGAGCAGAATTTCAGCGTGTAATGTTCAATCACTGTGGATCAAATATGGAAGAAACCAATGACAGATTAATGTGTCCAATGATCATGAAACCATTAAGAAACGAAAAGGTAATAATTAAGGCGTGATAAAGTTCGTATTCGCTGGCAACGTAGCTGACTGTTTAAGTGGAATTTGCGTTTCAGTGCCCTTTTCGGTGTTGAAATTCTGTATAACCTACACATTTTAAGTTTCCCAGCCTTTGCAGAAAGTATTTTTCACTGATTTTAGTGAGCCATGAAATAAAATGAATACCAATTTGATGCAACTAGGTAATTTTATTGATGTATTCTTAGCTCGACATGTTTCGGGTACATACACCCATCAACAGGAGCATTAGATGTTGAGTTGCAGCGTATGGTTTTCTGCACCGAGGTCTTGGATGGGTGGTGCGACTCTCAAGACCACCACCCATCCAAAAACTCCTGTTGATGGGTGTATGTATCCGAAACATGTCGAGCTAAGAATACATCAATAAAATGACCTAGTTGCATCAAGCTGTCCTTCACTTTATTTCTTGAGGAAGATGAACGGTCAAACAACCCTCAAGTTTAGTGAGCTAGTTAAAGTGTGTAATAGACAATAGACCTCTGAAAGTGACGGAGACTAACTCATCGTCCACAGCGGGTGTCATTCCGTTATTCTCTTGTTTCGTCTTTATGAGTATTGTTCTCTCAGGATCTTCATAAATAATGTATAAAACTACTTCAAATAGCGCAGAAAACAATACGGCTTTCAAAAACGAACCCTTTGACGCCCTTTAAGAAAATAATCGCTGCTTGGCCTGCGAATTATAAGAAACGCGTATAGACACTGTGTGTAAAATGCAAAGTTTTTAATATAAAAGGAGACGATACACTTACCATAGTCTATTGGGGATTAAAATGGAAAACGAGAATTTTGTGCACTCATAATCGCATTTTAGAATAAGTATAACCACAACTCATAGGCCTATCACAAAAAAACCTGAATAACAATTTTAACGTTGTGGTTCTTGGACAAAGTCCGCGGTACTTACACTATGTTTGCTGGCATTGTCCACTCCATTTCATGTTCTTCAGTAGTCTCTCACTAATGCTACCCATAACTGTCGGTCACTATTAAATTGTTTACGCGAGTACGGAATGGTAAATGAAATGGGTTGGACTTGATTCGATCGTCAGTCCTGACACGCCTGATAAGTGACTTGTTATTGTTTCTTCCGTTCAGTTTATACAGCAATACAGTATGTTTAGAAAATTTGCGGATCGAGATTGGTATGTTACACAGTTTAGCTTGTTTTAAATTAAGGCTGTTGTGAGTACAGAGTCGTCGTCTGCCTTTTAGAGCAAGACTTATGAAAATACGATACTGGTATGTCATTTCATATGAAACAAAAGCATCTAGGAGATTCATGCGACATTTAACTACGGAGAAATTATGAACCTGCTTAACATATTCAAAAATTTACAGCCCTTTTTAACATGATTTAGAATTGTGACGTACATACCAAATAACAACTTGGTTTACGTCCCAGTGAGAGTCATGTGCTTTCTGACTACATTTAAGCATTCCCTCATTCACCTTCTATCTAGCTCGTGTAATCTGCAGCCCTTTAGTGCTGTTTGCCATTGGAGTGTGTGTTCTTCACGTCATGGGTTGAAACTGAAAGTAACTTATGTCAGGTGACGATGCTGGAGGCCAGGGTTTGTGCCACTGCGGCTATCCCAATTGCTTGAGTAATGAACATAACAAAGTTTTGAAGAAGAGACAAAAATTTTGTTACGTGCAACACAAACATTGATGAGACTTGAAAGTCATAGATAACATATTGCGCGCGTTAACATGGACTCTACCTTTCTGCGCAGAATTAATGGAGGATAGTTTGAAATAATTTTGAAGTTATTAGGTGTACATGTATTGTTTATAGACGATGGGGGACCCCAAAATAATTAAGGCGTATGTTTTTGTTTGTTTATTTCGTTTTGGTGTATCTGTGGTGGCCATAAAATAGGATTTCCTGTTTTTGTTATGTGAGAAATGGGTTTCACGGTATGAAGTCGGAGTTTATGTCTCCCACTATGAATTTGATGAAATTAGTTATTGTTCCAAGAGCGAATATTAACGTCGTGCAGTTGGAAGTAACTTCACTTTTGTAGGCCTGCTTGTTAGTTTCTAGGAAAAACGATTATATGATGGTTATTCCACAGTTATTCAGCAGATTTATCTAAAATTTAAATATAAATACTTTTTTGTAAATCTTTTTATTTGTCAGAAATGGGAATATATCACAATGTTAACTGCCTTCTTGAGTCATTAAATTAGCACACCAACTAATGCACATACATAAAATTTTTACATTAAAACATTTAAAATCGCTCCAACATGTTTCGATCCTAAGATCATCTTCAGAGAGCTACACTGTTCCTTGCTAAAGTCACTTTAACAAGAAATAGTGTAGCTCCCTGTAGATGATCTTAGGATCGAAACATGTTGGAGCGATTTTAAATGTTTTAGTGTAAAAATTTTATGTATGTGCATTAGTTGGTGTGCTAATTAAATGACTCTACGAAATGCACGGTGCAACGATAAAGATGGCTACTTGAGATTTTAATGACGATAAATGACGAATTTCTGTAAGTATGTTAAGTTAATGGATTATGTGGATTTTTCATACCTGTTGACCAAAACATCCTGCTAGATATCACTTATACATCTGACTAATCATACCTGTAAAAGTTGTTTTGTTCTTTCAAGTTGTATTAGATGTGTACTATCGCTAACACTTAGCGAGATTTTTCTTTAATCATTGCCAGATTGCAGAAAGTGATAGAGAAGAACATCGTGATGAATATGTAAATTTCCTGTGACATTGGGAATTAGCCTTTTATGAAACACCCTGTATAAAGTAAGGCTTTTGTGAATCGTACCACATGTATGATTCAGTTTGTTGTTGATATATTCATAGATAAAGCTGTATTTATGTTATCAAAATGTCTTCTACAGTTCAGAAGGACTTTGATTAACGAATGACAAGTAAATCTTTATCAAACGTAAACAAGTTTATTAACAATAGATTTAAGGGGTTTAAGCAAAAATAACTGGAAGACGACAGACTAAAATGTTTTGTATGTTGTTATGCAAGAGTACAAGTGATATAATATATTATTTATGTGCATCGATTTACATTTCACAGATATAAACTCACTAGGTATGTCGCACTAATATCTGTAGAGTGCATTACATTTATTTATGAAAAGAACAGTAGCTTTATAAAGTGTTTATATTAAATGATATAAAACTTAAAATAAAGTTTTAATTCGTTGCTGTTTTCCTAATTCCGTCAGAGAAATTACAGACATAAAATATTCATATGTTGTATTACACGCGTCATTTTTTAAACTCAGCAATACTCCAAAAATTCCAGCACTCTAAAACACTTATGTTTCATGCTTCCTCAAATACAGGTCCTGGTCGCAGAATAAGTAACATTAGCCTCATGGAGCAGCATTTATTTCTGATTCACTACTTGAACATTTTACAGGTTTTTTTTATTTGACTTTGCACATCATCCTTCAACTAAAATTTTGTATTGGGTTTCATCAAAGTCGCTTTCTCCAGTTGCAAGTGAACACAGGATGTGTTGTTCGCTATTCGACCCAGGCTGGTTTTGGTGTGTTGGTGCCTTGTCGCATACCGTGGCAAAAAAGGACACATCGCATGGCGCAGCGGCATAGGAACTGGAAAACACTGAGCAAGTTGACTCCAAGAAATAGGCTCACCACACCTCCAAAGGAAACTGTGGAGTAAAAAAGATGCAAAATAACAAGTCGGCAGTTGTCGGATTGGATGTCAGCTATCAGACATATTTCATTAAGCAAACAGTTCCAAGTGAAGTGCAACAGAAGAAAGTGAAGTAACTTAGGAACTAAATGTTAGTCCCGTCAGAGGGTTCAAATGATATTGAATCACTAGACAATTCTGTCGATCCAAAAATATTTTATTGAATTTTGTTATCGTGACAACTTTACGATGGAACAAACAAACAAACAAACAAACGAACCAACTAACTAACCAAATACCTAACTGCTTGATTGATTGATGGACTGACAGAGTAGGTAACTGAATGACTTTGTAACTAACTAGCCAACCAACCAACCGACCGACCGACTCTGTGGATCAGAACTTCGCGAGAAGAAATTATCCGCAGTTATGGAAGCGGAAAATTTATTACTGTGATCACGATAACCTGCCACTGGTCTATGTTCTGAGCCAGATATATCCAGTCTACACCCTTCACTGCTATTTTTAACATCCATTTTAATATTATCATCATATGTCCTTGTAACATTTCACTGTGGTCTCTTTACTTCAGGTTTCCCCACCAAAACTCTTTGTGAATTTTTGTTCAACTTTATACGCGCCCCATGTCTGATGTATCGGTTCTCCTTGATTTGATTCACCGACTGACATTTGGCAGGAGTACATATTGTGCAGATACTCATTATCCTGTTAATTCCCCCTCTTTGGTCCAGATATTTTCCTCTTGAACGCATTCGTCTTATGTTCTTCTCTTAATGTGAAGGAGCAATTTTCACACTCATACGATACAGGTGGCAAAATTATATTTATATGTTTTGGGGTAGTAAGAGGGAAGATAGAATATTCTGTGCCGAATAGTAGCAAGTTTTCTCCAAATTTACTGTCTTCATAGTTCCTTTGTCGATGCGATTTTGATTTATTACTGTCTTTGCCACATTATATGAATTTTTCTACAGTTTCAAAAGATTTATTAGCTATCTGCATGTTGTGATTTTGTTCTGCCTAAAAATGGCATACTACATGTAATAAAACTGGGAAATGGAAAAAATCGTCTATTCATCAGAACAATTTCAGAAGTTGAAGCGAGTGATCAAATTATTTTGAAACATTAACAGCCTACAGAAAATAAACTCGCGAAAAATTAATGAAGCTGCTGTGTCTTTAAGATGTTAATGTTAAGAAAAAAGTTCATATATTTTGGTCAAAAATTGCAAGACAAACAGCTCGACACACGCCAAATGATATGAAGAAAGAAACATGTATTGCAATGAGTTTTCAGTTCTTTAAGACTACAATGTATTTATGTGATCCGTAAAACTGTTCACAGGTGACGAGGGTCGTACCGAAAGTAATGATTGTGTTTGTATTACGCCAAAACAAAAGCAAAGGTCCAAAACAGATACCATTCTCAGTAATTGGCGATCTGACCTCACTTCTCCACAGCCTGCCTTTACATTCCAAGCATTGGTGCCAGCGATGTTGGAGTTTGAATGTGCCGCTGCTGTGTGAGAAATATTCCGCATTCAGCAAGCACGGACGGCTCTCTAGACCGTATGTTGTTCTCTTGGTGTTTGATCTTTTGTGAAAATTCAAGATTCCAAACAGGTGAGAGTCTGAGGAAGCCAACTGTACGGAGAAACTTATGGTGCTCTGGCGAAAGGGAACGTCATTGACATTCAAATTGTTGCAGTGGTTTGTGGGTAAATGCTGCCTGCGCGTACGTCAGACTTACATTTCGGTTTTGAAATATGAGATGACACAAACAACAGTATAATTCATAGTGGAAAATATGTGCAGTAAGACACTACTTAACGACTTTCGATACAGCCGTTTTACGAGTGTATAGTTTTATGGTTGTATCAAGGAGAGGAAATTTGATTCCTAATGCATTATAGACAAAGACTGGGGAGACATGAACATGACTATAGATAATGGGATGATTTTGTATGTACCAGAGAAGGAAAGGAAGTAAGAAGAAAGTGAAGAATATATTTTAACGACAAGTTTCGTGTGTCTTATTTGTTATCAAATTTTCTGATGATCAAGTTAAGGAAGGCAATTTTGAAATCCTGAAGGGAAAGCACGTGTTGGAGAGCTTAGGCATAGATGGAAAAGAACATTAAAATTAATCTGAAAAAATAAGAGAGTGTGAGGACGTGGATTGTGCCGAAAAGTTAGAGAGCAGGGACAAATGAAGGGCTGTATTTGATCAGGTAATAAACGTTAGGTTTCTATAAAAAGGCAGGTAATATTCACCAACTAAGCAAATTATAGTTTCCAAAGGAACATGGATTTACATGGATTCAAGATGTCAAATATCCAAATTCTTGCCTGTGTTTTTAAGCAACTTTAATGTCCACCTCCAGGACCTCAGGTGTTAAGTATGTCGTATACTTCACAGTACTAACCAACCAGATCCATGAAATCGAAAGCCACTTCCTGGCGATATTTAATGGCACTGAGGTCCTTGTAAAAGACATCCAGGTAACCGCCACAGTTCTTGGCATACGAGTTAGCGTCGTCGGCATAGCTGTATTCAAGAGCGTAGCGGCTGTTGTGGCAAGTAGGTAGACATCTAGAGCAGTCTATAGTTGTCAGATTCTCGAAACCTCGTGTTCCCTTTGGAGGTCTGAAGATTCGTAGTTCAACTACAAAGAACAGCAAACACGCAATTGAATAATCTTAGTAATTAACCAACTTAGTGCACAAATTCTTGTTTTATACGAGTATTAAGTTCATTATATGCCTCTACATAAATCTATAAGTATTAATAGCAGCGTATTTTTCTCATTGCACTTAATCAATACCAGAAACTGTAATTACAGCTGTGCAAGCTCCTGATGATGGGTGTCAACACCCGAAACATGTAGAGCTGCCTACAGAAATGTAATAAACTGAATAAGTGGCATCTTGTTGGACAGTTATTAAATTCGATTCACAATGCACGGACCCATGTATATAAAATGCCTCTGCATGTTTCGAGCACTATTTGCTCATCATCAGGAGGTCAAAATTGTATTATACAACATCTGGTATCATCACACCTGTAGGTGGCCGTCCGGTGCGCAGGTTGAGAGAGGACTCTCTCAACCTGCGCACCGGACGGCCACCTACAGGTGTAATGATACAAGATGTTGTATAATACAATTTTGACCTCCTGATGATGAGCACATAGTGCTCGAAACATGTAGAGGCATATAATAAACTTATTATAAAACAAGTATTTGTGCATTAAGTTGTTAATTACTAAGATTATACTGAGATGCACGGTCAGCAAAACATAAAAAATGCAATTGAATAATCTATGTTGCGTCTGTTAGTACACCTTGTAGTATGATGTAATACAATGCAATACAATATACGTAATATATGATAGACTATACGATAGACTATGTATAGGATATCGTATAGCGTGACGTATGTACATATTTTTACGAGTATTTTTCTATCGTATTCTGGATATATTTTCGGCCAATAATTTCTTCCACGATCTGATTACCACAGTCTCATGATGAGTTAACACGAACTCCGTCAAAGCACACTTCTAAAATCTATAGCAATACCTGTTTATTAATCACCTTTTATATTAACAACTTGGAGACCGCTGTGGCACAGTGGTTAAGGTGCTTTGCTACAAATCGGAAGGTCGCTGGTTCGACCCCAGCTGGTGCCATTGGAAATTTTCATTGACATAATCCTTCCGATCGCACTATGGCCCTGGCGTTGACTCAGTCTCTAACAGAAATGAGTACCAGGACCATTTACTGGGGGTAAAGGTGGCCGGTGCGTAAAGCTGACAAACTTACCACCATCCTGTGCCGTTGTCATGTAATCTGGGAACCTTAACTTCCTGGAACCCTCTGGGCCACTCCAGGCCTGTAACGGACTGCTTTACGTTTTACCTTTACATTAAAAACTTGAGCATGAGGGGGAAGGCGTACAATTTTACATACGGAATTATCGATGCAGATTCATCTTGCATATATTAAAGACAGGTAAAAATAAAACAAGATACATAATATGTGTGTCTCTGTGGAAAAATACGTATTTTTCCATGTTTGAGTTTCAGCAGTTCGGATATTTTATTCGAACTTTTGTTTAAAATAGTTTAAATATACGAGTTTGACAGTAGCAGGTGGTGACATAATTTATTTGCATAAATGTATAGTAATTTCAGTTACTTTTTCCATTACAGTCTTGCAACTTTGAGTACTATGCATTTACAAGTTCTCGCAGTTTACTAGTGCTCTGAATATGTAAATATTTTCCAAGTTTGATGTTTGTATGGTCCTATAAATACGCGTGATTTTTATGAATGCTGCGTCAGTCAAATGGATCTGAGATAGTACAGCCGATGTATTCTTGTTCATGGTGTACCACAAACGTGATTAGTATAGATCACATTTTACTATTTCTTAAACAAATGTCACCTGTGTTACGTGCAATCTACTAGAGCATTAGTAATTCTGTATGTAAAGTTCTGTTCCTCCCTACTGTAGGTTAAATGGTTAACGGAAATCTATCGAAATGGTGAATAAATACGTATTGTTTTACATCTTATAAATTTGGTTAGTGCTTACCTGGTGCGTGGTGTCGTGAATCAGTTAAAGATAACCTAAGATTGTTTAGTGGGCATTACAAACCATAATGCTCCCTAACGTGCAAAATTATCCATTATCCTCTTACTTCCTGTCTGTTGATTTCAATTGTATTATTCAGCATTTTGTTCTGCAGCAACCTAACACTGTTTCATGCCATTGTAGTACATCAAGTGCTTTTGCTCTATGTCATATTTGTTTACGCAACACTTCCTTCTATGCGTTTCCAGTGCTGTGATCGTCTTCAGGAAAGTAATTCAGTGACACCACAAATGGAAAGAAATTTTTGCATTATTTTATTGTGTGAGATTTACCTATAATATGGAAACTGTACTATTCCCAACTGTGGTGTTTCTCAGGACGACCATAAAGACTGAAACATGTAGAAGATAAATGTGATGTAAATAAATATGCGGTACAAGAAAGAAATTAGCTTTCTGTGATGATATAAAAAATTATCCAAATGTACATAAACTAGCGCAAAGCGCAATTCTAAAAACCAGAAACTGCATCCTTAACTTAAGGAAAGGCATCAATTTGAACATATAGAAAATACGAACAGTGTCATTCGGCTGTCAAAGACTCTTTTCAGACCCTTAAAGACGTTACAATAACAATCTGGTTTACATCGAACAAGGGGATAAATAGCGGACGAGACAAGATAATTTAGGATCGTGAGATGAGTTGGGTACTATGAAGTGATGTTAGCGAAAGATATGTGTGCCACTTAACAGCTGAAAATTACAGGTATTTCACTTCTAAAAACAAGTTGTTGGCACGCTGAACGTCATCCACATTACTGGTATTTTGCGCAGTTTAGTGAACAGAGGGATAGCTTATTTTAACATTACTTTCTTTTAAACTAATCTTACAAGATGTCATGGTTTATAAATGTGACTCGGAACGGCATTCTTGTACGGGGCATCTCTGCGTTAAACATCGACATGTTTCACAGCTACTTGATATCTTTCACAACCAATCGTAACAAAAAATTCAAAACTACCCAGGTTCCGAGCTGCAGAATTTTATTTGAGTACGTAAGGAGGAAAAACCTGTCAAGTAAATTAGGATTTAAAATGTGCATTGCACTTTGCTGCTTTCTGTTTCTGCATAATTATGAAACTAAAGACGAAAAATTTTTATATATATTTTACCGTCTAAAACAAAACATATGCATATCAACGTATTGATGAAATATCAATTACATTAGGGCTACATGTTTCGGCCGTAATTGTAATTGATATTTCATCAAAGCCTTGATATACATATGTTGTGTTTTAGACAATAAAATACACATATTTGCTACTACACAAAGGGATGGCCTGTATAAAAAAAAGAAATATTTTTAGGCTAACACAGTTAACATAGTATGCCATTGACTATCTTCACGATTAGTCTAGATAAGGTGTTCTCAGAATTTTTCGTTCGCGTACCATTGAATGAAATGTCATAGTTTCAGTGTACCACCATTAATTTTTTTGTATTTAAATAAAAGAGTTGAAATTGGAAAGACTGGCTGACAGCGGGGATGAGTTAGGCCTGTATAATATTTCCAGAAATTTAGCTTATTAGCAAACACATATTTCTAGTGTTTTTTATCTTGAATTTTTTATCCTTTTTTATATTTCGATCGTTCCTAAGATCGCACAGCGATAAACAATGGTTGGCCTGACACACACTGAGAAACCATGGAGCAGGCCTGTTATACGATAGAACGTATCATACTTTTTTATCTCAGTAATTAACCAAATTGATGCACAAAATTTTTGTTTCACAATAAGTTTATTACATGTCTCTACATGTTTCGAACACATGTGCTCATCATTAGGAGGTCAAAATTGCATTACACAGCCTCTGGTAATGCAATTTTGACCTCCTGATGATGAGCACATGTGCTCGAAACATGTAGAGGCATGAAATAAACTTATTGTAAAACAAAAATTTGTGCATCAAGTTGGTTAATTACTGAGATAAATGTACTGAGATGCACGGTCAGCAAAACATAAAAAAATATACTTAGTACGTTTTTAATGAAGTTTGAGAGGAACAAATGTTATGCAAATAGTCAGTAAGTTTTTTTCTGTTTTTTTAAACGCAAGTATATTATTTGCTAGCGATTTATTTGTTTTAATGTAGAGCACATTTACGTTTTAGTGGTGTTATGTTTTGTATTCAAACGATATATACTCACCGTTGTGTTCTGATAAGCACCACAATTGCGTCAGGTTACACTCTGGAATGTCATCCACTGGAAAAAGCAAAGATATGTAGTTGATTTAAGGGTAAAGAGAGAGGTAGAATGGTGAATTAAAGTCGGTGACGAGCAGCTGGAATCTGACAGTGAGATTATCAAAAGAGAAATATGAGGGCAAATAATCTTTTGCCTCGTGGAAGTTGTGCCCCTAAACATGGTGATCTAATGATAAGTTCACGGACATCAGCAACGACATCCTATTGTAAAAACTAATTTTGAAAGCCTATACCTCGATCAGGAATATGTTTCTTTACTTCTCCTTCTGCAGTTTGTGGTTCTTGAAACGGAGATTTTACTTTATCGCTTATAAAGTGAATGCTAATACCTAATCTACAGCGAAGTCGAAATACTCTTTTTCCTTCTTGTTAAAAGTAATTTGTCGGTGTTATAGCTGGGTTACTAAAAATAAAAATATTTGAGGTTTAAGCTTATGGATCACTTCTGACTGAACTGAATATCCCTTTCATTTTAAAATTAAACTTCCTTGCTTAATTCTGTCCTTTGTGGTCTGCTTAATTTTCTCGGGCTTTTTTCCAATTCTTTTCATGACTGTGAGGCCTTATTCTACTGCATATTTAGTTTCAATAAACTCTTGCCCTAGAATAAGAACTACATTTTCCTGCACTGCTATGTTAAACTATCGTGGTGATGAATATACCCCATGTGTTGACCAGATCAATTGTCGCTGGTTTGCGATAGAAACACATTTTATGCCCCTATATTTGTGTAGGCGTGTTTACATTGTCGTACACCTCAGTTCTTCTACAGGAACACATTAGTTTGACAATAACTCGCCTGTGAAAGCGCTGAAGAAGTACGGGTAGCAACCACAGTAACTAGCGATGTTTTTGAGCCTGCATTCCAACAGGCAATTCTGCTGTGTGTAAGTGTTGAACACTGAGAGGCGCAACTCGTCAGGGAACAGACAATGACGCTGGGATATGCTCAGAGCGCGGATGTTGGGACTGCTCTCTGTTACTGACGGCGTCACCTCGACTCTGAAAACTTTGTCTTGATCTTCAGGCATGAGGACGCCGGTTCCGGCCTCAGGAAACTGGGCCGGGTGGTGGAAATAAACCTGCAAAAATTAAATCATTTTATAGCCAACTGAGAACATCTTCGCTTTTCCTCCAGATGATTTAAATTTGTGAACAGTTTGAAATGAATTTAGGTTGGGCCGTGCATGACGACTGGGTGGGATCGTTTTTATTAGAACTATAATGACTCTGTGACGTGAATGCAGTGTTTGAAATATCAATTTATTTATTGCTGGTAAGCAGGCGAGGGAGTAACATTTGTTGCAGCGACCGTGGCAATTTCCAACACTTTTATACTGCCCTCTGCATTTTTTGTGAAAGGATCTGGACTGTGATAAAGCTTTATTTCTTTTCTTTTGAATCATTTATTTATACAAATTTGAATTAAAAAAACTGAATCGGAAAAAATATTTTCATGAAATTGAAACACCCTCTAATTAGCGAATTGAAATGAATTTAGAGCTGTAACTTATACTGTTAGCGTATTTGACAAGGCTATTAGAAACATCCAGGAGCATTTGGAATGACAAATTTCAAAGGAGACACGTGAAAATGTGTGTAGTTCCACTCGGATTGCATCCGCATGCACGTGTGTTTGTGTATTATGTATGTAATACATATATAAATAAACGCACAAGCTTGTATACATATGTACGTAAGTACGTGTGTTGTATGTATGTATGTATGT
>Ga0131853_10000522_pt1 | contig 70885 bp, 80 predicted proteins | sample TergutLab28metaG_FD_92764 | JGI IMG/M metagenome (GOLD analysis project Ga0131853, IMG submission 92764) | Labiotermes labralis P1 segment gut microbial communities from Petit-Saut dam, French Guiana - Lab288 P1 (version 2) (version 2) | ecosystem: Host-associated > Arthropoda: Insects >... | reverse complement strand
TGTTCACGCCCTCCAAGGAAAATCACGCTGTCACAATTCCCTAAGATTGTTTCAGCGTGATCTTTATAGAGGGCTTTTAACTGACTCTGGGCCTGTAGAAACAGACACAGGGAGATTTCTCTTGACCGTATGACCGCCACCAGCTTTTCCAGTTGTGGCACTTGCCCGGTGTTGGCGGCCTCGTCCCACAGAATACGGACATGATGGGGTAGCCTGCCGCCGTGCCTATTGTCTGTGCGCTGTTGTCAAGGGGGTAAATTAAAAACAGAGCAATCCCCCTGTTTTTAAGGGGTTGCTCTGTTGCTGTTCCTAATCTCGCCCACCATGCACTAGGGTGGGGATGGGGCGATAGTGCAGATTTTGCTTATTTTGCAGGCACTCCCCAAGCCGGAAGTGCCGCTATAATGAGAGATTGCGCCCTCAGAAATTTCTTTCTCTTTGCAAAGCGGCGCGAATCAGTTCGCCACAGGCGAACTGATTTAAGATTAAAAGAGTCAAGATTACAGATTCAGCCACAAAGCGGGGCGAACACCCACCCAGTCATAGTTGACAAAGTGGCCATAGATGTCGAGCAGGCCGTCACCGCTGACGCGGGCGGCGGTAGCACAGTCACCGTGAAGGCCGCCGAGCGACCGAAGCCACCACGGCGAAAGCCTACCGGCTTCGTCGGTGGCACTTCGCGCGTCATTGTATTGGTCATCTATCCACGTTGGGTCGCCGCCGTCGCTGTCCTTCGGGTGGGTTCGTAGCTGCCCGCTGTCGCCGAAGTATTGCACCGCTTCTTCTATGCTCAACAGGAATATCTTATCGATCGTTGCGTTTCCGCCGTCCGTGCCGTACCACGGGTTGTCATCGTTTTCTATCCTCGTTTCCGCTATCATCGACTTTGCCGGGTCGAGTTTATCGTAAAATTCCCCGTTTAGGTATTTTCGCAAATCGCATGTTTCCCATGTTATCTCTTTGAATTCGCTGTGATACGGCTTCTCTCCTAAGGTTTTCTCACTCAGCAGCAGCGCCTTGCCGCCCTGCACGTCGAGCGCGCGCCAGTCATGACCGCAGAAGCGGACACGGACTATGAGATTGTCATCGATAAACACTTCGGGGGCATCACCAGAGCTAACGCGGCGACGCCGTTCGATTAGCGTTGATATTTCGCTATAGAGCATATCCGTACTATTTTTGCTATCCATAATTACATCTCCCAACTGATACAATTTAGTCCGCCACCCTCGACGGCAATTTCTTTAACATTGACCGGCACAACAGTTTTGTTTTTGTAAATCCGCTCGGTTGCGGCGATTGCCTCATCGTCCGTATCAATACCGAACACAGGTAGGAATATATGCCGCTCAGTTTCGAGAAAATTGATATAGCTCCCGACTGCACTAATCCCGGCAGGGTCTCCGGGGTCAAAATACGGAAAGTTAAAGGTGGTCACAATAGTATTTTCATCGACGAAGCGCACCATGCCGTCGGCGTGTCCGGTCATATCGTATTCGCATGAGGAAATAATCGTCACTTGCGCCTCCAACAAATTACGCAATACTGACAACAATTCATCTGCTTCACGCGCAGGGTTTTCGCTAAATATCCTGTCGCTGATTATCACTTTCTCCCTTGACGGCGAGAACACGAAATTGCCGCCGTCGAGGTTTATGTCGGAGTAGATTACATCTTGCACGTCAATCGCCTTGCCGAGCAAATCCTCTTTGAATTTCGTCCTCAACTCCGGCAAATCGTCAAGGTAGCTAGGCTCGTAGCGGAACGATACGTACTTGCCCGACTTAGTTTTCGCCGGCATGAAATCCCGCACCCAGATACTCTTTGCGCCCTCGATGAAATCGTATTTAATACCACAGGAATCAAGGGCGACGAATATTCTGTCCGCCGCCGGCTTATATTTTGGATCAGTTTTTAGTAAGGATGAGAAGTAAATCATTTATGTATTAAAGCCTCCTCGTATTTGTCACATTCATAGACGTTATCGTTGCCTATTCCGTCGCCGAATTTTGGGTTGCTGTCACATTCAGCAAATGTATGCACACAAGTGTCGCAAAGATTGATTTTTGTGTCAACTCCGTCAAGTTTTGCCTTAATAAAGTCCCAATAATTTTTCGTTGCATCAGCAAAGAATTTTTCAAAATCGACAGCGCTAATCATATCGCTTTTCGCATTGTTGCACAGAACACAAGCCAACTTGCAGTTTTCAGGAATATACTCACCACCTGCGTTTTCTCTTTCAATTTGCAAAATGCCGTTTTTCCATGCTGTTTTCTTACTCGTAATATGCTCCTTCTCAAAAGCTGCCATAGAGACCTTTTCATCAACTTCACAATAGCAACACTTCCCCTCTTGATTGCACCACCAGTCAACAAAGTTCTTAAACGACCTAAAACCATTTCGTCTGGCAGGGGTGCTGTATTTATTCCGTAACCCTTGAAGTCTAATTTTTGCAAGCTCAACATCTCTATTGTTTTGGTAGAAATCATCCACGCTTTTGAATACGCTCTTGCCATACAGCCTATCAATCAACGTTCTCTCGGTATCTCGCGGTTCCTTAATGCTATATCCCAGCAAAAAATCAAACTGTTCTTTATTGAACTTTCTGCCCGGAAACTCCAAGCCCAAAAATTTTTCTAAAACCGTTGTGTTTTCCATTTTTCTTTCTCCTTTTTTGTCATATTTTAGGGTATCACCACTATACCATACCCATACCCGCCGATTCAACTCAAATTCAGCCACAATGCCGGGCGAATACCGCTCACTAAGCTACACCTTACACCCCAACCATTGAGCCACAGCCTACCGTCCTCGCAAACGCAGGCGGCAAGATTGCCCGCGCGCCCCGGGGAGCGCAGCCACCAACCCTTCGCCATTCCATCGTAATCAGTCGCTATTCTGTTGACGTTATGCCTGTCATCAATCCAATGGTCGGACTTTTTTATCACCTTTTTTCTGCTGCCGCCGAAATAGTGGAAAACCTCCTGAATACTGAGCAGAAACACCCTGTCCAATGTATCATTTCCGCCGTCCGTGCCAAACCATGGATTGGCGGGGTTGTCGTTTCTTGTGGGCAATATGTACTCTTGGTCATAGGCATCGAATTCGTTCAAGAACACAGTGTTTAAGTGTTGGCGCATATAACTGCTTTCCCAAGTGACTTTTTTTGAAAGTGCGTGGTAATGGCAGTCATCAAAACTGTGTTCGGCCAACAATAGCACGCACTCGCCCTGTTCGTTTTTGTAATGCAATTTATAATGACTCAGTACGCGCCATGTGTGTTTGCCGAACGGAATATTTCGCGTTTCTCCCTTATGGATTTTTTCGATAGCTACCTCAGCACCGGCATATTGAAGCTCGCGTTCCGACGCTTCCTCCTGACCGCCAGGGAAACCGCCGCGCAGGAAGAACTCAGCGGCATCGTTTGGATATTCATTCATAATAGCAAGACTCCTTTCAAATTGGGTGTCGCAGCTTACGATATGCTTTACGTTCGAGTTGCCGTAACTGTTTTCGTGTGATACAAAACTTTCTGCCGGTTTCGATTATTGACTGCGGTTGACCGCCGTCCAAGCCAAAGCGGAAACGCAGTATCTCAGCTTCGCGCGCGGGGAAAGTGTCCGGCATGGAGTTGATTTCCTTGCATAGTTGAGCGTGAGTTGTGGTTTTCATATCGGCTTGAACCCATCGGTCAAGAACCGTTCATGACGATTGCTACCAATAAAGTAACTGCCTTTGGCATCAATTTCTATATGAATATCGCCGTGTTGGTTTATAAAAACGCTTTGATAAAGATTGCTTGCATTTCCCCACGCCTTACGTTGTTCCGCATCATCACCGTAATGCCTATACAGTCTATACTGCGGCGGGTTTATAATTTCATATGCCCCGGTTTCGTCTGATAACCAAATGCTGTGAATGCTATTGCATTGAATAAGACCGTCAGCATCGGGCTTGTTATGTAAAAATGCGGTTTCAAAATCCGAACCAACTGCTTTACTCGCGTCTCTGTCTATATCCACTATTACTCTTTTGCAGTCAGTTTTCCGATAAAAAGTATCATTGTTTTGGAAGTTAAATTCGTGCATATCGTGTTGACCATAATGGAGGCTTACATATTTTATAGGCACTTCAATTTCCGAGCCATTGTGAAAAACGATGGTACAAGTGCTTTTAGGGAATCCATCGTCCTGCACACTGCCGTCATCATCCGGGTGCTGCCGAGTCAATCCTCTGTGTTTACACGGGACAACATAATCGTCAGAGTCACTCTCTTTATACCAACCATATAAACGGTCTTTTGTGTCACTATTAGGGGTGGAATATTGATGAACAGTAGCTGCAAATCCGTGTTGTGCGTCGATGTGAATAAAAACATCCCCGTGTTTGTTTACGCGAATCTCTTGATACGGGTTTGTTTTCTGCGAAAACTTTGCAATTGTACAGGAGCGACCCGATTTTTCTGCGGGCGTTAATTCGTAGGCGGTATTCCGATATAATACAGGCTCGATTTCTTCTTGACTGCCATTATCGTATATGAGCTTAAATGATTCTATCCTGTTGCATGGCATCAGACCGTCTGAATCAAGCTCGCCGCTCAAAAACTCTTGCGTAAAATCTGAGCCGGGAACATTCTTTGCATCACGGTCAATCAGTATGGTTGCGTAATTAGATTTGTTGGGAATTCCCCAATAAGAATTATTACGACCGCCGAAATAGATAATTCCCAATAAATCCGCCGGAACAGTTGCAACCGAATCGTTTTCAAAGTGGACTTCTAAGTTGCTGAGTTTTTTCATGTTTGCGCGTCCTCCAATTTTTGTTTTTTGAGATTGTATTACTCAGTTGTCAAGGTGCGGTTGCTTGAGTATGAGGATAGTATAGCAGATTATTTATTTTGACCTAAATGATATAAAAGATGTGTCACTTTGGATGAAAGCGACACATCTTCGCAATTGGAGACTTAATATAAATGTAGTTCAGAACCCGCCGGAAAAGCAGGGGAAACGAACAATCAAAGTATACCACGCGTTCAGCAAAAAGTCTATTTTCACAGCGTGGGGGCATGAATCATGCCCCCACGCTGTTCTAGTGTTCCATCTCCCATCCTCGATTTCGCTGTGGCTGTTTCGGCGTGGCCTCTTTCACCCTCTTACGAATACGGTCACTCTGCCGCAATCGCTCCGAGAGCGACATAGTAGATTTGCTGATTTCGTTTTTCTCTGCGGTTAGTTGCTGATACTCCTCAACCCAAGCGGCAAGCGGGATTTTGCCGTCCTTGCTACGGTACTTGTTGAGATAGCTGTTTGCGGATTTGAATAAATCCAATTCCTTTTTATGCTCTGCCGCATACTTTTTCTGCTTGCGTGGTGGAAGAGATTTATACTCATCATAATAAGGCATATTTTTCTTGTGGATTTTCACCTGTCTCAAATGTTCGACAAGCACTTTCAGCCGCCCCTCAATGGGATTTAATCGTCCTCGTAGTTCGGTCTGCTCCTGCATCATATCCCTGATTTGCCGCTCTGCGTCTTGCATGGTGAACGGCTTTCCCTCGTCTATGACGATTGGGGCTTCGGGGTTCTTCGCCAGTTTGGAAACGTCCTTGTGTGCCTTTGACATTTGAGATTTCAGTTTCCGCAGTTGGCGATTCAAGGCACGGATTTCCCGATTTATATTACCCCGCTCGGTGGGAATCCCTCTCTGCTCCATCTGGTGCGCCGCCGCCCCTAAATGAATGGTGGGGAGTTGGTCAATGCCCTGTCTCTCGTATGAGCGGTGGTCTACTCGGATTTCAAGATTCTGTTTCTCCAAAGCGGTGTTTACGGCGTTCGCCCACGCTTCCCGCCAGACTTCGGCTTTGGTCTGCTCGTTCCAATCCACGGTAGGGATTTTCACGCCGTCAACCGTGTGGGATTTCGCTCCCCACTCTCCGTTTTCGATGGGTCGCATAGTGAGCATGATATGAGCGTGAGGGTTGCCCTTGCCTGTGTCGTGGATGGCGATGTCGGCACACATACCCGCCGAAACAAAATGTTGATTGACATACTCCCGCACAAGGGAAATGTTTTGCTCGGCTGTCAATTCTACAGGCAGGGCAAGTTCAATCTCCCTCGCCAGTTGAGCGGTTTTGTACCGCTCAACTTTCTCCACGGCGTTCCACAAAATGGCTCGGTCTTTGTACTCGGCGGGTGCATGGTCGGGGAGCAGAATTTCAGAATGGACTACGCCTTTTTTGTTGGTGTAATCGTGGATTTCTCCGTCATACTGATTTACAATTTTCTCACTAGCCCGATAAGCGGCGGCGGCAACCGCCGACCGCCCTTTGCCTCGGCTGATGATTTTGATACTGCAATGATAAATCGCTATAGGCGATACTCCTTTCAATTTGCGGGGTCAAATTGAACAAGAGAAAAGTTGTAAGGCGGTCTTTGCCTTACAACTTTTCTCTTGTCGGCCTGGGGGTTGCGGGGGGCGGTAAGCACCCCCGCCAGAGCGGAAAAAGGCGAAAGCCTTTTCCGCTCTGCTAGGTGTTGCAAGAGGGCGAGAGCCATCGAGCAACGCCACAAGCGGCATCAGCCGCTTGTCCGTGCCGATAGGCACGGAAGCCCCCGGCAGGGCGCACACGTTCGTTAGAACGTATAAGTGCGCCCTTGTTGCACAAGGGAAAAGGGCGTTAGCCCGTTCCCTCTGTGCAATCGCTCCCGCCCGCAGGGGCGGGAGCGATGCCCTGCGGTGACGTTTTGGTTTTTGCGGACTTGGTGCTATCGCCGCCCTGTGCCACGAGTTTGGCAAGCTCACGCCGCCCAAAATCGTTTGCGGTGGTCTTTTGTAGAAAGGTTTGGAATTGCTCGTCTGTGAGGGCGATGGTGTCGGGGAGCATTTTTTCAATCAGCCCCATACGACTACAGAGCCGTTTCGTGCGGGTTTTCCGCTCTGTCTGTTTGTGCTTTTGCATTTCCTGTTTCTTGCGGTTCATCAGTTGTACAATTTGCTCGTCATACCCTGCGATTTTCTCTAAACTTGTTTTTGCCATGTGGTGATACTCCTTTCAGATTTTAGATTTTTTGTGGTAGGTCAAATATGGTTACGCACTTTTGGCGAGGTCATTTTTAATGAGGCGTATCATTTTATCTTCCACGCTCTCTTTGGCTTGGTCGCAAGAGTGAACACGGATGATAAAATTCGTTGTTCCGATTCTCTTTTTGATGGTGTGATAGTTCTGTGTGGATGGGCTTTTTGTTTCGTTTTTTTGCATAGGCAAGACTCCTTTCCAAAATGAAAAACGACCTACAGTTTAAGCTGTAAGCCGTTTTAATTGATAGATGTTTGAATTATGACGCTTTGGCGTATCGTGGTTCTTCTTTCGCTTTTTTCCGTGCCAGATACTCTCGTGTTTTTTGTCGATGATAGGCTCGTTTCGCCTCTAGCTTTTCGTCTGCTATCTGCTCGGCCTCTATCTCTTCCGGCGTTCTCATGTCCGGCACATCGAACTTGCCGATATATTTTAGATATACATCTACTTGCTGTGAGCGTGAACCCATTGGGCGGTCGTTTTCAGGATTTCGCCCCTCTGACCATTCTCCCTCATAGACGATGATTTTGTCAATCAATTCGTTTAGCATGGCATTGGTGAGTTCTTCAAATTGGGTATATTTTCGTATCAATGTCAAGAAGTTTTCCGTGTTGTGTTGCTGTGTCTGAAACTGCTCTAGTTCCGCTTGCAACTTCTCATTTTTTGCCTTGATTTCCTCCTGTTCCGCTTCATAATTTGCGGTCATTTCAGAAAAACGCTCGTCTGTGATTTTGCCCAAAGCCTTGTCCTCATAAAGGGATTGAAAAATCCGATTGAGTTCTCCGATACGCTTTTCATTCTTGGCAAGTTGCCGCTTAGAGGCTTTCGCCGTTTCGCTCTGCTTGATGGCAGAGTTTTCTTTTAACTTTTCCAAAAAATCTTGCTCGTGATTTTTGGCATAACTGCTTGTCGCTTTGAGGGCGTTCAGAATAACCGCTCTCACGTTCTCTGTGCTGATATGGTGGGGTGTGCATTGGGTGGCGAATTTGGAATTACTTAATTTGTAAGTTGAGCAATGGTAGGTGTCATTCAATTTTGTATGCGTTGGTTTTTCTGTTTTTGACTTGCGGTGGTTATAAAGTTTCTCGCCACAATCGGCACACCACAAAAGCCCTGTGAGCGGATTTGCCTCGCCCAAAGTATCAATACGGCGGGGCGTTTTTCTTAGTTTCTGCACCGTATCAAAGGTTTCTTGGTCGATGATTGCCTCGTGAGAATTGGGGAAAATGAGCCACTCCTCTTTCGGCTTGTTGACCTTTTTCTTGCTCTTGAAATTTGCCGAGGCAGACTTTAGATTGACAAGACTGCCTGTGTATTCCATCTTTCGCAAAATGCTTCCAATCGTGGCAGAACCCCATGCGTATCTGTGTTCTTCGCTGTAATCATTCTTGTGTCTGCCGCGTCCTCGAACGCCGAGATAATATGAGGGGCGGTCTATCTTCTCTCTGCACAGCACACCGCAGATGGCGTGTACGCCCATTCCGTCCATTGTCATTTGAAAAATCCGGCGCACCACTTCTGCCGCCGGCTCGTCTACAATCCACTTGTATTTGTCGTTTGGGTCTTTCATATATCCGTAGGGCGGGGTGCTGGATGTGGGCTTTCCGCTCCTGCCTTTGGCGGCAAATACGGATTTGATCTTTTTCGATGTGTCCCTTGCGTACCACTCTGCCATGATTTCCCGAAAAGGCGTAAAATCATCCTCGCCCTTTTGGGTATCTACATTGTCGTTAATGGCAATCAGGCGCACATTTTTCTCATGGAACATTTCCCGATACAAGCCCATGCGAAGATAATCCCGCCCCATGCGGCTACTGTCTTTCATGCAAATACAGGCTACCTCATCTGCCTCGACCATTGCAATGAGTTTTTGCCAACCGGGTCTATTCCAGTTCGTGCCGCTATAGCCGTCATCATCAATGTGGACGTATGGCACAAGTCCGTTTTGCTTGGCGTAGTCCTCTAACATTTGTTTCTGATTCAGAATGGAATTTGACGGGCCTTGCAGTTCGTCATCTCGTGACAACCGCTCGTAAAGAATGGTGATTTTGTTCTTGTTCATCGCTACCTCCGGTTGTGATTTTTTGCGTGTCGGCTTACACCTCCTCGTATTAAAGGAAAATTTCGGGCAGTTTTCGGAACTCGGCGGGATGGGGAAATATTTTCTCTCTACTTATTAAGCCGAAAATATTGCCCATCTACCAATGCTTTGGCAAATTCCCCCTCACTATATAGCCATGAGGGCGGACTATTTCGGGCATCAGCTCTCGGAAATTTTTCTCCCTACTATATAGCCGTGGGAAAGGGCTTTTGATAGGGTGTTGATTTGTAAAATTTCCGTGAACCCGCCTACGCCTACATTTTAATACGACATAGGCTTAGGTAAATTGTTCCTGCCCTGTGCCTGTTTTGAGATGTTTCAGCCTCACCCTTTAGAGTATAGCGTGTCCGCACGTTCGCACAAGAGATTGAACATCTGCGAAAAGGCAAGGGCTACGATGAAGTTGAACGTCACATCGGTGTCCGATATGATGAAGAATGTGGCGGTTTTCCTGTCGCCCATCAAGTCAAGTTCCATCTCGTCATAGGAGATAATCTCCCGCAGTTGCCCGATCTCAAAGGGGGCAAGCCTAGCACCGCAGGAAATGAGGATAGATTTGACTGTCTTTCCTGCCGCTAATTTGTACTTAGTATATTGTCGAACCGCAAAATGCTCCGGGTCTTTTTCTGCCAGATTTTTGAACATCAGGTCGATGACGTTCTCGAAACTTTCGTCACCCTCCCGCACCTCCATTGCGCTGATCATTTCTGCCAGTGTGGAGAAGTTCCGCTCATGCGGCGGGGCCTCGTAGTGCAGGTAGGCGATGAGTGCGGTGTACAGAAGTTGCTCCGCCTTGACCCAGAAGTCATCGCCACCTTTGTTTTCGCCTGTTGTATTCGTGATGAGCGTGGTCACCAGCTTTAAGATGTCTTTTTCTGAACGGATGTAGGCAAAGGGGTTATACTTCATACTTTTGGAGAAATTGATGGTGTTTAACACCTTGATCCGGTACCCATACCGCCGGAGCATTGCCCCGCATTCAAGGATCAGGCTACCCTTCGGGTCAGTCGTCACGAAACTCACAGGATAGTCCTGTGACTCACATTGCATGAGGTTCGGTTTAATGAAAAACCGAGTCTTCCCGGAACCGGAGCCGCCGATGACTAGCACATTCTTGTTTCGTGCGTATTTAGGGAGTGCAGGGCGGCTGTTCATGGTCAGGGCTTCTGTCTGAGTCAGGATGATATTATTCTTCGGATTGGAATCCGTATACGGTCGTATATCAGCCGGTGTGCCCCACCGGGCAGAACCGTGTTCTGTATCCTTTCGGTATTTCTTGGCATTCTTCTTCCGTACCCACACCGCAAGGTATACACCAGTCACCCCCGCAAGCCCGAACAATAGGTCGGTGGGCTCAAGGCTGGGCAGAGGGCTTGAAAAGACTGTGTTGATTGTTTGCACCATGCCGGTCAACTTCTGAAAAAAATCCATACCGGGCGTAAGGCGATACGCCTCGCCAAGTTTGGTAGCGAACCAGAAGATGAATACATATGGCAGGTTCGGTAAGATATATTTCCGCACTTTATCTATGTTCATCGTTCCGGCCCATTCCGTTCTCCACGCTCTCGGTGCAATGGGTCACGTTCCTGTACTCTGTGCTTGACTACGTCTCTGAAGCTACGGATAGCCTCTCGCACGGACGGTTTGCGGGATCGTGTCAACACATACGCCGAGTACTCCTGAAAGGCACCGGTCATGTGACTGGCTTGCCTTGACTTGAAGCACACTGTCCACTTAGGCGGGTTCGTGCCCTTGTTCTTCTCCACGTGGTACGAAACATTATATTTCCGGGCGAACCGGTCAAAGGAGCGGATACGGCCTACGATTTCGATATCCGTACTGTCACCGGCGATGGTGCGGTCAAGGCGTTTGAAACTTTGGCTCCCAGCTTTGGGAGAGTTGCGGGACTTTTTTATCTGGCGCAGGGCGGCGGCCATTACTTTGGCCAAGCCCCGTGCGGTGAGTTTGGTAGCACGAATGGATAGGGCTACTGCTTTCTGTTCGATTTCTTCTTGTATGGAGATCACCCCCCCTCGAAATATTTTTGGCCTTTGCTCTGAAACAAATGCTCCTAGCGGGTAGGCTCGTCCTCGTTGTTGCCGTCTTTCCCTTTCTCCGATACCGCTTCGCTTTTTGTTTTTGTGTTTTGCTGTTTTCGCCCTTCCGCTATCTTGTCCCGAACAGATTCGCACTGGCGGTTATCATCGTTCTGCAAACTGGCAATTTTCTCCTGTGCCCACGCCGGGATACTGTCAGGGTCCACAACACCCAATACATCAGAGCGTTCGAATCGGAACTGCTTACCGGAATATATGTTTGTGCAGAAAACTGCACGTCCACGGGCGGTTGGTGAACATCCGAAACCGCCTGTTGCAATATGGAGTTGATGCGACAGAGTGCGATACTCTGGAGAGAAAACATCTTCCCTTATCGCCACAATCTCGCCTGTTAAATCTGCCTCCATTCCATCCGGCAAACAGTCTTCCGCAACCAATGATGCATCAGTGGATGTGGAGTGCCCACGATACATGCGCTCTAGGCCAATCGCATCCATTTTTGCCCCAAGCCGCCGAACAAACTCCCGCATCACGACAAGGTAATCGCCACTCTGGTCAACCATGCTGTATTCCGGAATCCCTAGCATATTGTTGGCGGTGCCTTGGTAGAGCCTGTACTGCCTACTGGTACCGGCGACCATTTCTGCAACTACATGGTCAAAACCGTCTAGTGTTAGGCTGTGCAAGACGGTGCAGCCGTCAATCATGGTCTTCTCTTTCATCAGCGTCTCTCCCTTCTACCGGAATCCATCATGCGACAATCGCACCCACTACCTTGACTTCTATTCGCTCCTGTGCGGTTTTGGCGTAGTGGCGGGAAAGTTCAATGCCTACAGCGGGGTAGCCCTCTAGCTTGGCACCCAACACGGTGGTACCGGCACCGGCGAAGGGATCGAGGATAATCTCGCCGGGTTCTACAATCCGTGCCATCTCCCGCATGACCTCTAGCGGTTTCTCCGTCTGGTGGCGGCGTTTTGACAGGGACGGCATAGATTGCCGGAACACGCCCGGTAGCACCGGTGCCTTGCGGTCAAGTGGCATGTGGCCGTTACTACCCCACACCACAAACTCGGCCTGTTGCCGGAACCGGCCTCGTTGCGGGCGGCTGTTGGTCTTATCCCATGCCAGTATTCCTCGCCAAATCCAACCGGCCCATTGCAAGGCATCGGTCATGGCGGGCAGTTGCCGCCAATCGATGAACATACAAATTGGGGCACCGGGTTTACAGACACGCCGGGCCTCTGTCAGCCATGCCGCCATCCAGTGTGTCCAGCTTCGCTGGTCTTTGCTGTCGCCCTCGAAGTCGGGGAACGGGTTGCCGCTCTTTATGCTGGAGTATTTGAGGGCGGTAGATTTCTGCCGGGCATTTTGGTCTGCTGACCCAGATGCATAGGGCGGGTCGGTTAGAATCCCACCAAACAGTTCGTCCAGGAGTTGGGGAAGTACATGTAGAAGGTCGCCGTGAATGATTTTGTGGCCGGTAAAGCCATGGTCAATTTGTTGCGTCATGCTTGATATATCTCCTATTCCAAAAAAATATGGATGGGCTGAGGTTAGCGCTCCAGCTCATCCTTTGAGGGTTCTTTTTTCTTAACTACTTTCGCTTTTATTGCACTTCTGCCTGCACGGATTGCATCCATGATGGATGCTTTTCCTTGGGGAGATTCTTTTTCAGGCTCCCCACCATTGAATGTACGGTATAGGTTGGGGAATGCGGCTTTGAGCTTCAATTGCGTTTCATCTCGGGGCAAGTTAAGTCCGACCCATTTTTCGTCCATATCATCTGCATAGCGGACTTCGCCTGATATATCCATTTGTTCATGTATGGATAAAGGAGACTTGCCGATGTCACTATATATATTGCCGCCTGATTCCGAAACACTCTCGTATGCGACAGCCGCAACCGATAGGATATCTTTAAAGCGTGTAGCTTCGGCGTAGCCTGCAGGTAGTGTAGATTCTGGACGAAGCACCTCACGTCCAAACGCTTGCACAGATTCCAGATTGGCTAATGAATCCGGGTCGGCCAGAGCCTGTAGAAACACGTCCTTTCCTTGGGCTGTCAGCCATGCCCGGAAGTAGTCAAAACTATCATCCGAACACCCTTTGTGCATCACAGTGGCCGCCGCCCACAGCATAGACGTATGCGAGAGGCTCTGGTATTCATTGAAAATCTGTTGCCAGCGGATGATGTCCCGTGGCTCCAGTTTTGACAGCGTGTCTAGCAATGGGGAATACATATCCTGCCAGCGGCCCGCTGTTTGTCTTGCCTCATCAATGATTTGCCAGAACTGTTCCTTGTCCATGCGGTGGATGAATATATCCATGCAGCGGTATTCGGGCGGAATGTCTGCCGGGCCTCAATAGATTGATTTGAATGTAGCTACCTCAACTAGATAGCCTTGTTTGGTGAATGTGCCGTTTTCTTCCTTCATAGCTACACGACCATAAGCCAAGGGGTCAACGCTACGCTCCAGTCGTTCAATATGTTGGACAAGCGTTTTGTCATCGCTGTTGGCTGAAGCCTTAAGCCGTTCTAAACAACCAAATTCATCCTCTTGTGCCGTCGCCAGTAGAAACTCACCGTACATTATGGGGCTGTAGGCCGGTTGAAGAAACAGACAATCAAGGTTCTCCGTAAGGTTGATGATATCGGCAATACTGCGACAGTAGCGTTTCACTTCCAAAGCAGCGGTAAATGTTTCTCGCTCTTCCTCGTTCAGGCTGTTCATTTTGACGGCGAGGTAGTTCAACTCGTTTAGCGTATCCGGTGAAGCGGTGCGTCTTGCAACTATGATGTCGCATAGAACCTTATCCAAAAGGGTCTTGTTTGCACGCACCGGCATGATGAAAATATCTTGACTGCTCGTGACGTCAATACCATCAAGAAATGGTCTCAGCACCTTCGGCGTTGTGGGCAGTGGAATGGTGAAGCCGCCGGACCAACGGTTTGTTGCATGTTCGATATATGCTTGGATTGGGGACTGTTGTTTTTTCATGCATACCCCCTTACACAGCTTGACAGCCGAATTCTAGCATCGGCAAAATGCCGTGTCTCTTCAGCGTTTCATAGAGGAAGCATCGACCGGCTTGCGTCCAATAGGTATGTAGGACAGATTGAGACTCGCTGATGAAATATGTCCGGGTTTTTGTGTAGCCTTTCCCGGCATAGGGCTGGTACAGCAACCACACCCCGCTACACTTATATTGGATTTGCAGATCGTGGAGCAACTGATTGAACGAAACAACTGACATACCGTAATCCTTTGCGATGACAGTAGTTGCGATGGTGTTCTGACTTTGGAGAACCAAATCATAGTACACAGCCTTTTGTGTCAGTTTCCCTGTGAGCGTTTTCAACTCAGTAGCTTTCCGTCTTTCTGCTAAGAGCTTGCGGAACAAATCGTTAGAGCAATTCTGCTGTGAATCCAACTCCTCCAGCAAAGCATTGGTGAGGTATGTGCCATGTTGGCGGATGCTGGGTAATATTTCATCGCAAACGAACGCCTCAAAGCGGACAGCGGCGGGGAGCCTAGAGCGAATGATGAGACGATACAAATCGCCTTCGGGGATGTAGGTTTTTTCCTGTTGTCCGCCGCTCGTAAGGACGCCCCGTTTCAGGGCCCCCTTACAGTGACGGTCAATCGCATTGCGCGCCCTACTATATCCCAGCATGGTGGCACACTCTTTGGCGGGGAAGTATGGCTTGCCGTCTATCATTAGGATTTCCAGCAGACCAAACTCTGCACTTTCAAAAATTTGTGTTTGATTTTTCATGGTCTCTCTCCTCATATCATTTTAGTTTTACCGCTCATTCTCTACAGAATGATGTTTTTCCGAAACTGACTGCGTCCGCTTTGCTTCCGCCATCTGTTCGCGGTGTGCCTGTATTGCTTCCCTGACAGATACACACTCTGCCGCCTGTGTTTCTAGCTGGGTCAGACCGCCCAGAGCCGCTTCGGTATGCTGTTGCATCTTTGTAAAGCACGACCGGGCGGCATGGAAGGGTGCCACCATTGATTTTGCGACACGACCGATTGGCTTTGGCTCCGATAGTGCCTCTTTGCCGAGTATGGCTCTTCCAATGTTTGCCACATGGCGGCCTGCCTCGTGATACTCCGTACAAGCGGCCTCAATCTGTGCGATCGCTTTGTTATCGAACCGGATATGTTTGTCCAGCGTACGGTACATAGATTCCAGCATCGGCTTAAATCGGAAGAATTGGGCAATATTGTTCAGTGCCACAACACCACCGCTCTGAAAGGCGGTGACGGCAGTCTTGCAACCAGACGCAATCTGCCGTCTGCGCTGTGTCAGTGCATTCCGCAGGCCGGTCACACGTTGCCGCACCGCATCGGTGGCGGTCTGCATTGCCTCTTTGGCCGGGTGGCTTTTCTGTCTGGCGGACTCAAGTTCCTGGCGCATACCGGCAAGCTCGGTAACCGCTGCCGTAAGCTGGCCCTCCAACTTACCGACTTGAACCAGCACGGCAAGAAGCGCGGCCCAGCTCGGCAGATTATGGCCTTCCAAAATTTCCAATAGCTTCTGCACCGGTGGCTCTTCTGTAACCGGTACGCTTTTGGTCTCATCCGTCACTCGTACCTCACCTCCGAAACATTAAAGTGACACACCCGGCCCATGGCGGGTGTGTGGTTTTTGTGCCTGCTCTCGGCGGATGGCATGGAGCAAGGACGCGTTATAATCGGCACCCATGCGGGGCGGGTTGACCGATATGCGTAGGTGCTCAAAGCGTTTGTCGGCACTGAGCATAGCTTTGATTCTCCGGGCGGCAAGGAGGCCCGGTCTATCGGTGTCTAGGTGCAGCACGACACGCCTGATCTGTGGATTGCGTTTCAGAAAAGCGGTTAGTGCAACAGGTGACGTGCCGCCTAGTGAAAGCCGGTACCCGTCCCAATTCCAGCCTTTCCTCTGCTGGAGCGTGGCGTGGGAGAGAGCATCAATGGGTGATTCAAACACTGCGAGGTGGTGGCTGTCAGGGTTGGTTGCGGAAACACAGAAACTGTAACGTTTATCGCTTCCAACGGCATCCATTTTGAAGTCGCCGTTAATCCCACGCATACAGGCGAAGCGCATTTTTCCTTCTGTATCCATACCTGTAAACACGCAGACTACTTTCTCTGACCATCGGGCCTCATAGAGCGTACCAGCACGGAGACACTGCCGAATAATGTCGGGGTGGATGCCTCTTCGCTGAAGGTATGCCACCACATTTGAAGCGAAGCGGCTAGGGCGGGGCGGGGAAAAGTGTCGCTTTTCTAAAGACGGGCTGGCTCGTGGCTTTATGGGCGCAAGCTCCGCAACCCGACCTCCCGCCAGCGTCTCTACCGCCTCCACAAAGCCAACACCTCGGACTTTGATGAGGTAGTCGAGAGCTGAACGTCCGCCGATACCTCGGCTATTCCACATCCACATGCCATTAGAGATGACGAGACTGTCATGGCTGGCGGTGATGTATCGGCCCGGACCATCACGCTTTAGCTCATCCGGTTCGTGGGTTTCCAGATACGAGAGCAAGTCAATCTGCCGTGCCCGGTCAATTTGTGCTTTGCTTACGCCCGGCATGGCAGTCCGGCCTCTTGTAGCTGGAGTAGCGTTGCGCGATGGAAGGTGCCGCAGTTTTGGGCATCGGCAATGGCGGCATGGAACGCTGGGTCATGGGCGAGGGCGTTTAGGTGCGTGATGATATATGGGCAGAGTTGGTGCGGACATGACTCTATACTCACAAGGTCAAGGCAGTTGGAGCAATCTATATCTTTGTACTCATAGCGGAATGGCATGGGTTCTCTCTCCTAACACGAATATAGGGCCGGGCAACCGTTTTGCATAAACGATTGCCCGGCCCTATATTACGTTGAAATCATTGTTATTTTGGAATACATGTGGTATATTGTTGATACGCTTAAAAGGACAAGTCGCTACGCACAATACGCATAGCGACCTCAATTGTTGGCGGCTCTATACTTTGAGTTTACTACGTTTCTGGCGTTCTTACCTTGTAAACTTCCGTTCAACGACAAAAAGAAGGACTGTCCGGCAGGACATGACCAGTTGGCGGGAACCGCCAAGAAAACCCTCGGCGGCAACGCCGAACAGAAAAGGCCAAGGACACGGGACGCACAGGGGCACGCCCCTTACAAAGAGCGCAACGGCTAGGCAGACACAAGCAAGACCTACCCCCTACACATCCATCCGCAAAATCGAATACCTCGGCACTGCCTGCGGCAGCTCCAACCGCAACTCCATCATAGGATGCGGCGCCACCGCAATCGGCGCACCCTTATCATCCCACATAGCAGACAACACAAACCGCTCCGGCTTATCCTCCGGTGTCAATAGTTCTAATGTATCCCCCACGGAAAACCGATTCCGCTGGGTCAGAGTGGCCATCCCGGTATCATCACAGTCCTCCACCACGGCGATTACTTGCGAACCTCGAATATACATGGAATCATCTGTGTACTGTCCGCCGCCCTCCGAATCGTAGAAAAAACCGGTGGAGTACGAACGGTGGCTCACCCGCTCCACTTCCTGAATCCACACCGGGTCTAGTGGCACCCCCGCCCGGTAGGCATCTATGGCCTTGCGGTAAGCGTTGGTGATGACGGCGGCGTAATAAAAACTTTTTGCACGGCCTTCGATTTTCAGGCTGTCCACCCCTGCATCCAACAACTCTGGTAGGTGGGCAATCATGTTGAGGTCACGGGCGTTCATAATATGGGTGCCGCCGTCTTGGGTGATTTCCATGTACTCCCCCGGTCGGGTGGCTTCCACCAGATGATACTTCCAGCGACAGGGCTGGGCACAGTTGCCTTGGTTTGCGTCTCTGCCGATCAGGTACTGGCTCAACAGACACCGACCGGAAAAAGAAACGCACATCGCCCCGTGGACAAAGACTTCAACCTCCAGTCCCCGGGGCCGTTTGGCGCATAGGTGTTCAATTTCAGACAGGCTCATCTCCCGCGCCAAAATAACGCGGTTGGCACCCAAATCATGCCAAGCGGCGGCACTTTCCGTGTTCAAAATGCCCGCTTGCGTACTGATATGGCGGTCTGTCTTCGGCGCATACCGCCCTGCCATGGTGAACACGCCTAAGTCCGCCGTAATCAAGGCATCCACACCTACATCTTGGGCCAAGGCCAAAAAATCCGGCAACTCGGCTAAGTCGGAATCCCGTGGGATGGCGTTGACGGTGAGGTATACCTTCACACCCTGTTTATGGGCCGACGTTACTGCCTCACGCAATCCCGCCTCGTCAAAGTTGGGAGAGGCAGCCCGCATCCCAAACTGCTGCCCCGCCAGATACACCGCATCTGCCCCGTAGCGGAGGGCAAACTGTAGCCGTTCTAAATCCCCGGCGGGGGCTAATAGTTCCATCACTCGCCACCGCCGCCGGTGCCCCAGCCATAGTGAACGAAGTCCGGTGAGTTGGTAAAGGCTTGGTGTTCGGCATAAGTCCTAGTAAAGTGGTGGTGTCCGTCTACATGCAGGGCATAGAAGAAGAAGTCGGTGCGATCCGGGTTCAGGGCCGCCAAGATGGCCGCCACACCCGGATTCCCTACAGGGCCGTAAGGCAAGCCGAGGTGCAAGTAGGTGTTATACGGGCTTTCAATCCGAAGATGGGCATAGAGGACAAACTCAGTCCGCTCCGGCAGGATATACTGGATGGTGGCATCAATACCTAGATGCATTCCCGTCCGAATCCGATTGTGGATGACGGAAGATATCTGAGGTGCTTCTTCTACGCTTGCCATCTCACCTTCAATCATGGCGGCGATGTTGAGTATCTCGTGGAGGGTAAACTCGCTCTCTTCCACCAGTTCGTAAATATCATTCATTTGCATTCTGACATCAAAGTTGCGGAGCATGGTGCGGATGGCACTCTCCGGGCTTTGTCCTAGGAAAAAGTCGTAGGTGTCGGGGAACAGATACCCCTCTAAGCGGTTCATGGTGTTCATGGGCAGGCCGGCTAAAAATTCAAAATTATCGAAGGATACCGTATCCGCCACTTCACGCAGGGCCTCTACGGTGGACACGCCGTTGTATTCTAAGATAGCAAAGGTCTCCATCATGGTTCGGCCCTCTGGGATGGTAACCCGGACGGCGACCAGTTCCCCGGTGCGCTGGTTTAGGCTACGGATAATGGCCCGGAAATCCACAGGCCGCACTTGATAGACCCCCGGCTCAATCCGCTCTTCTCCGCCAAACATATTGACATACTCAATAAACAGCCACTGGTGGTTAATCACCCCTTGGGCATAGAGTTCGTGTGCCACGTCTTCTATGGTGAAGTTGTGGGGAATGGTAATCTCCACCGGCACATCATCTTTGGTGAGGCCTAAGATATCGTCCACCCACATCCAGCCAAGCAGAGCCAAGATGGTGCCCACACCTAAAATGAAGGCGGCATACATCATCCCGCCCAACAGTCCAGTGCGACGGCGGCGGTTTAACCGGATGGCCCGTTCCGTATATCGCCCGTCATCCTCCGGATCTTCTTCATCGTCGTCATCATCGCCATAGTCATAGTTATCATAGTCTAGGCTATCCGCACCTTGTTGGCCGAGGCCTGCATCCTCAGCCATCTCACCGGCCTCGGCAGGGAGTACGCTGGTATCCCCATCGAAAAACGCCTCGTCAATGGGGAAGGTATCCCCTTCCTCTAAGGGTTCCGCCTCAGATGCCGAATCCTTTGGGTGTTCTTCGTTGAAGTATTCGTCCCATTGTTCCCCTTCTTCCGGGGTAAATTCCTCGTCTATGGGATCGTTCCAGTCGTCGTATTTATCAGACATGCTATCCGTCCTTTCCACACGGGGCAAGCCCCGCTACTCTAAATTATATGTCTTAAAGCCACGCTCTGTCAGTCACCACTTGTTCCGCCTCGGCATACTATACCACAGATGGCAGTGCCCCATGGGTTCCTGCCCGATACAAAACAGACACGGCCCGGCTTTTAAACACACCCTGCGCGAGCGCCGGGAGAGAAAACATACACCTCTACAAAAATGTAGCCGAGGCGCAGGCGGCGGAATGGAGTACATGAGTATGTTCAATAACGGTTTTGGCGGTGGATGCTGCTGGTGGATTATTATCATCATCCTGATCCTTTGCTGCTGTTGCGGCGGCAACGACTTTGGCGGTTGCGGCTGCGACAGAGGCGGTTGTTGCTGTTAGTCCTCCCAACTCTGCGGGGCTCCCATCTTTGGGGGCCTCGTAACTTTTATACGGTTTCCACTATGTAGTTTTAGTCAAACAGGTCAGTCATATCCGTTAAAATTCCGAATATTTCCTCATGTATCTCTGCTTCGGGGCGCATATTCTCACCCTCCATACACTGCACCCGGTGCCAGCCGTAACAGGCGGCGGCCTGTTCTGCGGCATCTGCGCACTGTCTGAGATACGCCACGCCGGTCTCATGAATATCCGCCTTGGTGTTGGTGGCAATTTGACGGGCGCATAGGTTTTCTAACGCCACCTCAATGGGCACATCCATATATAGGACGATATCAGGCCGGGGAAGTTCCATATACCCGTGTTCAAACGCATCTAACCATCGAAAAAATTCCTGCCGCTGTTCCCCTTGGAGTTTTGAGCCTTGGTGTACGGCATTGGATGTAGTATACCGATCCGCCAACACGATCTCTCCCCGGCGGTACGCATCCCCCCACACGGTTTTATAGGACGCATAGCGATCCACCGCATAAAAGGTAGAGGCGGCGTGCGGCCCCACATCCTCCGGCTCCGGCCCGAACGCACCGTCTAAGTACATTTTGAGCAGGGCCGAGCTGGGCTTGTCGTACTGGGGAAACACAATATTGGTAAACGCCAGGCCCTGCCGGGTCATCCGCTCGGATAACAGGCGAAATTGAGTACTCTTTCCGCTGCCGTCCACGCCTTCAAATACAATCAGTGCCATTAAATACCAGTCCTCCATGAAAAACGTTGTATCTTTAACAAGCTTTTTTGCGCCACCTCGTTGCACCTAAGGCATTAACTCGGCTAAACCATTTGCGAGAAGAGCGTCCACAAATGGAAGTTTCGTTCTATCTTCCTTGCCGGGCGACAGCCCACCTGCGTCATCCGCCTTGCGGCACGAAAAAAATCTTCGCAAAGCGACAACGCTTTTCATAGAGGACTAGATATTATGGTCTCCCTCGCAATCTTTCCCCGATTACCGCAAATAAAAACAGGGGCAACTTGAGCATTCGTTTGGCCCGCCGGGGCTCTTTGATGAGGCGGTAGAGCCACTCTACCCCCCACTTTCGCCACCATTCTGGGGCCCTGTCCACCACACCGGCGAATACGTCTAACATCCCGCCGAGGCCCGCCATGAGGCCCGTGTCTAAAGTCCCTTCGTAGGTCGCCATCCACCGCTCTTGCTTGGGGGCACCCAAGCAGACCAGCAATAAATCCGGCTTTGCCGCCCGAATAGCATCCACTACTTGAGCATCTTCTCCATATCCATCAGCGGCACCCACAACCCGAAGGCCGGGATATTGTTCCATAATCCGTTCCCCCGCCGTCACTGCGATACCGGGCTTGGCACCGAACAGGAACACGGATTGTCCCTGCCGAGCCATTTGTTCAAACAACCGCACAATGAAATCAGACCCCGGCACCCGTGCCTGTAGGGGCCGCCCTAAAATCCGCGCCCCTAGGGTGATGCCCACCCCATCGGCTAGGACAAGCTTGGCATTAGAGACCAGCTCCCCCACCGGGGGTTCTTTCTGGCAAATCCACGCAATCTCTGCGTTAGGCGTTACCACATATCCGCCGTTTCGCTCTTCGATCAACTGTAGGGCCTTTTCGACGGCCTGCTCCATGGTTACATCATCAAACCCAACTCCCAGAACCTCCGTCCGCACAAAACTGCCCCCTTGCTGTGAAAATCTTCCAATAGTATACCACACCTTGGGTGGGTTGTCGAGTGTGGTGTGTTTGTTGGTTTTGGTTTGGCGGAGGCCACCGGCAGGGCATACACGTTGGCGGCATTCGCCAAGCACCCCCCGGCGGCAACGCCGAACAAAAAATCAAGACGCATATTCCCTCCCGTGCCGTGAAATACTAACCCCGTATCAAACACACTGGAGGGAAATTTTTATGCCAAGCTTAACCGCAAAAGAACTCACCGCCCTAGAGGACACCTTAGGCAGTGAGCAAAACCTGGTCAAAAAGTTCCAAGCCCTAGCCAGTCTCTGCAATGATACCAAGATTAGAGCAGAGCTAGAAGGCATGGCCCAAGTCCATCAAAAACACGTCAACGCCTTGGCCCAATTTTTGCAATAGGAGGAACCGCCAACATGTCAGACCCAAACAGATGTGCCCAACTCATGACAGAAAAAGAAATTTTGCAAGACTGTCTCGGCAGTCAAAAACTGGCCTCCGCCACGTATAACACCTTCGCCGGTGAATGCGTCAACGAACAGCTCCGCACCACCATGCTTAACATTTTAGATGAAGAGCACAAACTGCAAGCGGATATCTTCAACTGTATGCAGTCCAACGGCTGGTATCAGGTCGAGCCCGCCGACCAGCAGAAGGTACAGCAGGCGAAACAGAAGTATTGCGGTTAGTCCAAGCCCCCACCGAAAGCACAGCCACATGTTATGGCTGTGCTTTCCTGTGTCGAGCGGGAACACACAAACAAGACAATCCCAAAAAACTATTGTACTTTCTCGCTAATTATGATAACATAGGCTGAATAGCTTGCTCTCACGAAAGGTGGCGTGCTTTAATGAGTTGGTTTATGGCGGTTTTTTTGGGAATTGTCCAAGGTGTGACAGAGTTTTTGCCGATTTCTAGTTCTGGGCATTTGGCCCTGTTCCAGAGTTTCGGGTTGGAAGCGGATTCGCTTCTTCATGAGCGGCACATATTTTTCGATGTGCTACTTCACATGGGTACATTAGCGGCCGTTTGTATCGCTTATCGGCAGGATATTCGAGACATGTGCAAATCGGTGTTTGCCTTGGTTGTGCCAAGTCGGCGTAGCAGTGTAGAAGATGACCCAAGCGCACCGACCAAGGTGCGGCTGGCATTTTTGCTGGTGCTTGCCACGTTGCCGCTGGTGCTTGTTATCCCGTTCCGGCACGCAATTGAGGCACTGGGCAACCGCATGTGGTTTGTGGGGCTGATGTTGCTGATTACCGGCGGGTTCTTGTTCTACTCAGATAAGCTGGCCCAAGGGCGGCGCACTGAGCGGAACATGCCCGTGCTGGCGGCCTTGTTTGTGGGGTTTAGTCAAGCCATCGGAGTCGTGCCGGGGATTAGCCGCTCGGGGATTACCATCACCGCCGGTATGATGTCCGGATTAGACCGGGGCTTTGCGGTGCGGTTTTCGTTTTTGATGAGCATCCCCGCCATTTTGGGTGCCAATATTGTGACCTTGTTTGGCTCGTTGGACACGGTGGACTGGTCGTTGATGCCGCTGTACATAGTGGGTGTTATCGTCGCCGGTGTGGTGGGATATTTCGCCATCCATCTGGTGAAGCTGTTGGTGAAAAAAGGTAGCTTCGGCAAATTTGCGTACTACTGCTGGGGCATCGGGATTATTGCCATCATCACTTCCATCGTCCAAGGGATTATGGGTTAGACGCATTACATAAAAACAAACGGCCCCGCGCAGTAAGTCGCGCGGGGCCTGATTAAATCACCGGAGGGTTTCTACTACTATGCCAGCACCAAAGAAACAGACAAAACCGAAAAAACCGGCGGCTCCTGCCAAAAAGCCTCCGCGACGACGGGAGATCGGTGCGGTTGTCTGCCTGCTTTTGGGCGTTTTTTCCTTTTTGGCCTATTTTGCATCACTTACAGACGTGGCTTGGCTGCTCCGCTGGCTGCGGGATGGGATAAGCGGTCTTGTGGGCTGGGGCTTTTTCGCAGTCCCGCCGGCCCTGTTTTTTATTATGGTGACCTTAGCGTTCCATCGGGGACAGCCTGTGCGGCTTCGGGTACTCAGCACCGCCACCATGCCTGTATTTGTGGGGGCATTGTTGCACCTGTTTTTATCCCATGTGGACGAGCCTTTCGGCACGGAGCTCATGGGGATCTTGTGGGAAACCGGGCAGGAGATGGACAGCGGCGGAGTAATGAGCGGCCTGTTGGCTACGTTTTTGGAGAATATGCTCAGTATTGTGGGAGCCGCAATTCTACTGGTGTTGTTGCTGGCTTTTTTTGTGCTTCTCATTTGCAGAAAAAGCCCGGCCGATATTGCCGACTGGTTCAAAAACAGAGAGCGACCAGAGTATGAGCCGGAATATGACGACCGTGCCCACGCCCCGGCGGAACCGCCTCAAAAGAAAAAACGCCGTCCGCCCATGATAGACATCCCGGTAGACGGAGAAACCCCGTCTGAGCGTACAGAGCCGCCTGGGAAACCAGGCAAAAAAGGCATCAAGCTCCGCCGCCCCGGTGTGGCGACACCGGACGAGTTTTTAGCGGCAGATCAAGAGGGGCGAGAAATACCTGTCCCGCCGGTGCGGGAAGAGCGGTCAGAGTTTGCCCGGCAGTTTGACATTCCATTTTCTCATGACGAGCATGTGCCGGATCTAACGCCCCATCAGCCCGCTGCACCCATGCCCAAGGTTATAGAGACGCCCATCCCGGAGGCGGGGTTTGATAAACTCAAACCCAAAGAGGTGGCAGAGGCACGGGCGGACATCGCAAAAGACATTGCCGAACACGCCGTGGACGAGTTCGCCGATTACAAATACCCGGATTTGAGCCTGCTTCGTCAGAGTCGCGGCAGTAACGCCGCAGATGGGAAGAAAGAGGTAGCCCTAAACGCCGAGCGGCTGGATGCGGCTTTGGGTAGTTTCGGGATTGAGGCCAACATCGTCAACGCCACCCGTGGCCCCTCGGTGACCCGGTATGAGTTGGAGTTAGAGCCGGGGATGAAGTTGAGCAAGCTGACCAACCTAGCCGGGGATTTGGCCCTGTCTTTGGGGGTCAGTAGTGTGCGGATTGCGCCGATTCCTAATAAAATCTCTACCGTAGGGATTGAGGTGCCCAATAAAGTGGTGAGCATGGTTCACCTGCGGGACGTGATTGAATCCAGCAACTTCCAGACCCCGAAGGGCAAGCTGACCTTTGCGTTGGGGAAAGACATCAGCGGCACCTCTATGGTGGGCAACATTGCAAAACTGCCCCATCTGCTCATTGCGGGAACCACAGGGAGCGGGAAGTCTGTCACCATGAACTCGCTGATTCTCAGTGTGCTGTATAAGGCCCGCCCGGATGAGGTCAAGTTCATCATGATTGACCCCAAGATGGTCGAGTTCGGTATCTTTAACGGTATCCCCCATCTGTTGATTCCTGTAGTCACAGACCCGAAAAAAGCCGCCGGTGCCCTACAATGGGCGGTGACGGAGATGTTAAAGCGGTATAATCTGTTCAAAGACGTGGGGGTGCGGGACTTGGAGACCTACAACCGCCGTGTCGCCGACCAAGAGGATATGCAGACCTTCCCCCAACTGGTGGTGGTCATTGACGAGTTGGCTGATTTGATGATTGTGGCATCCAAAGAAGTGGAGGAGTCCATCTGCCGTGTGGCCCAGATGGGTCGTGCCGCAGGGATTCACTTAGTCATTGCCACCCAGCGACCCTCGGCGGACGTGATTACGGGGCTGATGAAGGCGAATATTCCGTCCCGGATTGCGTTGTCTGTGTCATCGTCTATGGAGTCCCGGATTATCATGGATGAAAACGGGGCGGATAAGCTGGTTGGGAACGGTGACATGCTCTATAAACCTGTGGGCGGGAAGCCCACCCGGATTCAGGGCACCTTCGTCAGTGACGAGGAGCGGGAGCGGGTCATTGACTTCCTGAAAGCCGAGAGTGCGCCCCAATACGATGATGCGGTGGACAACTTTATTGAAATTGCCGCCAGTGAGGAAAAAGGTGCGTCTGGCACCGATAGCGGCGGTTCTGATCATGATTATGATGAGATGTTTGACGATGCGGTACAAGTAGTGTTGGATTTGGGCCAAGCATCCACCTCTGTGCTCCAGCGGCGCTTAAAGTTGGGGTATTCCCGTGCCGCACGGCTCATTGACCAGCTGGAAGAGGCGGGAGTTGTGGGGCCGTTTGAGGGGTCAAAGCCCAGAAAGCTCATGATCACCCGTGCCCAGTGGCAGGCCCGGCAAGCGGGGGAAGAGGTAGAAGATGCCGGGGGCGAGGCCCCGGTCGCCAGTGATCATCAGGCCTTTGCCGCAATCCCACGGGATGATTTTTCCGATTTGGAATCAGAGAACAAGGACGAGGATTCGTTTGATGACTGATTATTTTCAGATGACCATGACGGACAGTGAAATTAGCACCATTTCTAACTTGGGCTTGGCCCATTTGGGGGATGGGGTGTATGAACTGCTGATTCGCGCTTGGCTTTGTAAACAAGGCAAGGCCACTGCCAAGGGGCTTCATAAGGCGGCGGTGGGTTATGTGTCGGCCCCGGCCCAAGCGGAGGCCGCAGGGCGGTTGTTGCCCCACCTTACCGAGGGGGAACAGGCGGTGTATCGCCGAGGGCGAAACGCACGGGTGAACACCACGCCGCAAAGTGCAAGTTTAGAAGAATATCACGCCGCCACCGGGTTAGAGGCCCTGTTTGGGTGCCTATACCTCAAGGGCGAGACCCGGCGGATTAACGAGTTGTTTGGGATTATTATGGGAGAGCAATAGTATGCCGTTAGATGCAGTATGCCTGACCGCAATTCTGGCCGAACTCCGGCCGGAATTGGTGGGAACCAGAGTGGATAAAGTGCAACAGCCGGAGAGCAGCAAGGTACTGCTTAGTCTCCGGGGCCGTAATGGGGGCGGGAAACTACTCTTAGCGGCTGGCTCCGGCAGTGGGCGGTTGCTCCTCACCCAGCGGAGTTTTGAGAACCCCCAAAGTCCGCCTATGTTTTGTATGTTACTGCGAAAACATCTGGTGGGCGCACGGTTGGCGGCCATGGAGCAGCCGACCATGGAGCGGATTGTAAAGCTAGAGTTTGATACCTATAACGAGCTGGGCGAGCCTAGCCGGAAGATGCTGATTTTAGAACTGCTGGGCAAGTTGACTAACTTGATTCTAGTAGACGATGAGGGTATCATCCTAGATGCCTTGCGACGGGTGGACGAGGATATGAGCCGCACTCGCCGGATTCTGCCGGGGCTTCGGTATCACCTGCCGGAAGCCCAGGGGAAATGGAATCCGTTGGAAGTCGGGCATGATGAGATGCAAACGGCCCTTGCCGCCTGTTTGCCTGACCAACCAAAAGACAAGTGGCTGTTGAACACCTTCAATGGTCTGTCACCACTGGTTTGCCGGGAGCTGGCAGAGGGGGCTGCCGACACGTTTGCAGACGACCTGTTGGCCTTTTTTGCGACCATCAAAGCAGGGGCATTTACCCCCTATCTGCTCACCGGGCCGAATGGCCCTATGGACTTTAGCTACATCCCCATTCATCAATACGGCACAGCGGCTACGCTGGCCAAGGCAGACAGTTTTTCTGCTCTTTTAGACGATTTTTACGAGTCCCGTGACCGTATAGACCGCCACCGGCAACAGGCGGGGGCGCTTCTTAAAACCGTCACCAACCTCCGTGACCGTACTGCTCGGAAACTGGAAATTCAGCGGAAAGAACAGTGTGATGCAGAGAACCGTGAGCGGTTCCGAGAGCAGGGCGATATTTTGACGGCGAACCTTCACACAGTGAAAAAGGGACAGAGTAGTCTCACGGCGCAAAACTTTTATGACCCGGATAGCGGGGATATTACCATCAAATTAGACCCCTTGAAAACACCGCAACAAAACGCCCAAGCCCTCTACAAACGCTATGCCAAGGCTAAGACGGCAGAGCGGCACCTAATTGAACAAATCCAAAAAGGCGAGCAGGAGTTGGAGTACCAAAACAGCGTACTGGAAGCCATCGCAAGAGCCGAGACTACAGCAGACGTGGCCCAGATTCGAGAAGAGCTAGCCGACGTGGGCTTGCTCCGTGCCCAGAGTAGCGGGAAACGACAAAAACTGCCAGCGGCAAAGCCCTTGCGGTTTATCTCCAGCACCGGCGTCCCCATTTATGCGGGGAAAAATAACATGCAAAACGACCAGCTTACCTTCAAGACCGCCCATCGGGGCGATACTTGGCTCCATGTGCAAAAAATCCACGGCTCTCATGTGATTATTGAGACCGCCGGGGCCGAGCCGGATCCGCAGACATTAGAAGAGGCCGCCATTATCGCCGCGTTTTACTCCCAAGGTCGGGCGGGTAGTAAGATTCCTGTGGACTACACCATCGTTAAGCATGTCAAAAAGCCATCCGGCGGTAAGCCGGGTGCGGCCCATTATGTGAATTATAAGACTATTTTTGCAGACCCGGACGAAGCGACAGTCAACCGATTGCGAAAGGAGAAGTAGCCATGGCACAAATCACAATTCGCCTAGCCACGGCAGAGGACGCAGGGACAGTGGCAAAGATTTATCAAGATTATGTGGAAAGCACCCCTACATCTCTCGACCTAAACCCACCCACCACGGGAGAGATGGAGTGCCGTATCTGCACTTGCGGTCAATTCTATCCCTTTTTGGTCTGTGAGGTAGATGGCACGGTGGAGGCATATGCCTATGCCTTTCGCCGATTTGAAGAGCAAGCCTTTGATTGGGGTGCGTTCGTGTCCACTTATGTTTCCCAAGCCGCCACTGGCCACGGCATCGGCCGGACATTGTTGGGGGTGTTAGAGAACATTCTGCGAGACATGGGCATTGTGAGCATCTATTCCATGGCCACGTTGAGTGAGAAGAGCAAATATTTCCACCTAGCCCGTGGGTTTAGCGAGGCAGGGAGGCTCAGAGAGGCCACCTATCGGCAGGGCAAGTGGCGGGATTTGGCTTATTATGAGAAAACCATCGCCCTTCACGACGAAAATCCCGCCCCAGTGAAGTCGGTACAAGAGTTAGACCAAGTTGTATTAGAAAACATCCTCCGCCGGGCAGAGAAGGCGGTTCATCTGTAGTAGAAAACATAAAATTAGAGCATACTCAAATATACGATTTTGCATTTAGTGCATGATTACTTGAGTATGCTCTTTATAATATTATGGGAAACAAAGAAACACTTGACCTTCCAGTGGGTGTATGGTGTACAGTTGTGTTGTAAGGGACGTATTTACGCAAGGAGGGCTGATGTATGCAGATGAAAGAAGTTGAAGTCTTAACCGGGCTCACCGGGAAAAACATTCGCTTTTATGAGAAAGCGGGACTACTCACGCCACGGCGCAATGCGAGTAATAGTTATCGGCAGTATTCAGACGAGGATGTCAAGCGGTTAAAGACAATCAAGTTACTCCGTAAGTTGGACATTGGGATCAAGGATATTAAGGATATGTTAGACGGTGATTTAGAGCTAAATGAGTGTATGACTATATATTTGCCTTGTTATGTCCGAAGGAAAGAAGAGTTGGAGAAAACGATTGAATTGTGTACCAAGATTCAAGCAGAGAAAACCAGCCTGCAAGATTTAGATACGAACTTTTACTTAAAAGAGGTCGCCGCCGCAGAGCGAAGGGGCGCAAGGTTCAAAGACATTGCCAGAGATTTTGCAAACAAAGCAAGGGGCATTTTGCCTGTCCATGCCAAACTATTTTTTGAGCCGAGAGAACCGGTGATGAATCAATGGGATTTCAAGAAAGAGCTGGAACGCTATGCCGAGCAAGAAGAGAAGTCTCTGACCTTCATCTCTCTTGGTATGCGCCCGAAGATTTTGCTAGACGGGACGGTATACTCCTGTGCGTTAGAGATGCCCCGGCTGTTCTATTTCCCCTTCTCCATCTTTTTTGCCGCCCAATTTAACTTTGGATACCGTTGGATTTATCTGTACGAAATGATCGGGTATGAATGGTGAGTCATTCATACCCGGTTCGCTATCATTTATTGACTTTTTTCTTGTGAAACGCAGAGGGCACCAAGCGGTACGCCTCTTTTTTGTCCATTTTGGTGATGTACCGTGTGGCGATTTGTGCGCCGCAGTGGGGACAAAACAGTGCCCCGTGGTATTGGGAGAAGTCAATAGAGCCGTCTATGATACGGTCGTTGTACATTTTTACAAAGTTACTCTCGCCGACTTTTTGGTAGTGGGCGATGAAGGTTTTGCAATGGGCGCAAGTGACCTCCAAAATGTGGCTGCCGCGGATTTTTTTGGTGTTGGGGTTTTTGTGGATGGTCATAATGGGAACCCTCCGGGGTGGTGGTTTTTAGTGCTTTGTAGGGGTAGGGCTTGTGTCTGTCCCGCCCTTGGTTTTTTTGGTTCGGCGTTGCCGCCGAGGGTTTTCTTGGCGGCAACCGCCGACTGGTTTTGTCCTGCCGGACGGGCTTTCTTTTTGTCGTTGAACAAAAAGAAACAAAAAATCAACACAGGGGCTGCGCCCCTATGTACCCGCTGAGGTCAAGGTCCAATGTAGAGACCGTTTTCATGTTATACTCTGTACTGGCGACAACACTCACCTACCAGAAGTCCGGTTGCCTCGGAACCTAGAAGGGCGTTTTTCGCCGCCAGATTGATGTACTATTGAAAGGCCGTTCAAAAATGGCAATCATAGGGTCAAGAGAGTAAGGTCTGGGTCAAGGTCAAGAGACCTTTCCGATCGGCTCTCCTAAGTGACGGAGAGCCTAGCACTCGAAAAGGGGAGGCCTTTTTCATATCATTTTGAGTACATTTCAATAGAACATCCCACCGGCGGTGCCACCGCCCTTGACCATTGGGGTTGAGAGTACTATTACATTTGGCTAGAGAATATCGGCACTAGTGCAGAGTATAAGGTGCAAAACCGTCGTCACTCTGCACTTGACCTTGCGGGTACATAGGGGCACAGCCCCTGTGTTGACTTTTTGCTTCTTTTTGTTCAACGACAAAAAGATGGCCCGTCCGGCAGGACATAACCAGTTGGCGGGAACCGCCAAGTCAAAATCGGCGCAAGCCGAATAGGGAAGGGTCAAGCGCACGGGACACACAGAAGCCCCCCCCACAAAGGACAAAAACCAAAAAACCTACCCCACCGGTACTGGAATCTCCACCACTTCCAGCTCCGCCACCACCGCTGTCCCGGCGGACGCTTCCGCCATCTGGACACAAAACGCCGCCGCTTCGGGGGCGGGGACAAGTAGCGTTAGGGTCACGTCTGCGGCAAAGTCGGTGGCCTCAATCACCGCACCGTGGTCGATGGCGGTTTTGGAGAGTCGTTCGTATTGGGGATAGCTACAGCCCAGCGTGAGCCGTTGCCACTCCCGCACGACGCTGATTCCAGCAGCATCTAGGGCGGCCTTGGCGGTCTGGGCGTAAGCGCGCACCAAACCGCCAGCACCCAAAAGAGTGCCGCCGAAATAGCGGGTGACGGTACAGAGGACGTTGGTGATTTCTTCTTTGACGAAGACGTTTAATACCGGCTGTCCTGCCGTACCTTGGGGCTCGCCGTCATCGGAATAGCGAAGAATGTTGCCCTCTTGGATGACATAAGCAAATACATTGTGGTTGGCGGCCCGGTGCTCTGCCCGGAGGGCGGTGAGGTGTTCTTGCGCCTCCGCTTCCGTGGTCACAGGATAGATGCGGCCAATGAAGCGAGAGCGTTTTTCTATGACCTCCACCTCAGCGGCGGCGGTGGGGATGTGGTATTCTTTCACTGGATATACGCCTCCAACTGGCCGTGCAGCCGCTCGGGTACGATGGCGGTGAGGGCGATGTGGTCATCCAAATCCTCTCGGGACAAGACTTCGCCGTCTTTATAGAGGCGGTCGATAATCCTGGCGTCTTGGTAGGGGATATGGAGTTCCACCCGCTTGCTGGCTTGGAGCAAAATCTCCCCAATCCGCCGGGTTAATACATCGCAACCCTCACCGGTTTTGGCGGAGATGCGGAGCGTGTCCTCGTTTCTGGGCAGAATTTCGCCGGTGTAGACATCGCTTTTGTTAAACACCTCTAGCCGTGGCGTATCCTCGGCGCCCAGTTCCCGGATCAGTTTGTTTACCACCGCAACCTGATCCTCCCAACTGGGGTTCGAGGCATCGATGACGTGGATGAGCAGATCGGCGTAGGTCAGCTCTTCCAAGGTGGCCTTAAACGCCTCCACAAAATGGTGGGGCAGGCGCTGGATGAAGCCGACGGTGTCAGAGAGTAAAATTTCTCCCACCTCTTCTAATCGAATCCGCCGGGTGGTGGTGTCTAGGGTGTCAAACAGCCGGTCTTTGGCCTGAATATCTGCCCCGGTAATCTGGTTGAGCAGGGTGGATTTTCCTGCATTGGTATAGCCCACCAAGGCCACCACCGGGACAGCGTTTTTCTCTCGCTGCCGCCGCTGGGTAGAGCGGACACGGCGGACTTGTTCTAATTCTTCCTCTAGTTTTTGGAGCCGCCGCCGGACATGCCGCCGGTCAGATTCTAGTTGGGTCTCACCGGGGCCGCGGGTGCCGATGGGGGCGGAGGTGCCGGTTTGACTCTCCAAGTGCTGCCACATACCGATGAGGCGGGGCAGCAGGTATTTATACTGGGCCAGCTCTACTTGCAGTTTACCCTCTCTCGTCTGGGCCCGCTGGGCGAAAATGTCCATGATAAGCCCAGAGCGGTCGATGACCCGTACGCCCAATTCTTCTGACATGGCCCGCATTTGAGAGGGGGAGAGTTCGTTGTCGATGACCGCCAAGTCGCACTGTTCGGCCTCGATGAGTTCTTTCATCTCCGCAATCTTTCCCTTACCTAAAAATGTGCGGGAATCCGGCTTATCTCGTGACTGGAACACCACACCGCAAGCCGTGCCGCCGGCGGTTTCTAACAGGGCTTCTAGTTCTTCTAAACTCTCATCTGTGCTCCGCTGGTCTCTGTCCATACTAGCGGCGGACAGGCCCGCCAATACAGCCCGTTCTAGGGCCTTTGATTTTTCAATAATAGTAATCAGTCCTTCTTTGTATAAACTTCAACAATCTCCCCCATATACATGGTGTGGAGACCGCCTTTTTTCTCGTTGTAGTATAATGCGGGGTCAAATCCTTGCATTTTGTCTCGTGTAATCTCGTCCCGGTAGCGTTTTTTGCAGATGAGGACAAGCTCTGCCTCCGGGAAGTACACGCCGCCTTCTGCACCCTCAGCCACGGTAAACCCACAGGCGTTCACCTTATCTACGTCCCGGCCGCTTTCTTTGCCGCAGAAGGCCAGCGCATCTCGCCACTGGGGGCCAAAGAAGGCGATGGAGAACCGATCCTCTGCCTCTACAAAACCATAGGTATGCCGCTCGGGCCGGATGAAAATGGTCACCATAGGCTGATTCCAGAGTACGCCCACACTGCCCCAACTGGCGGTCATGGTGCCAAGGGCCTCCGGCGTTCCTGCTGTGACCAGCATCCATTCCTTGTCAAGACGATGGATGAGTTGGCCGATGTCTTTGGTTTGGGTCAAATCTAGTTTTTGCATGGGAAACCTCCAATATGTAGTGGTATAGTTGATTAAATTGAAAATAGCCCACCGCCTTGCGGTGTATGTTTCGCATCTCTTCGTCTTCCTCCTTGCCGGGCACAAAGCACGCCTGCGTCGTCATCCTTGATCTGCAAAGCATACCCACACAATCCGTTGAGCCATTTCCAATTTAATCAACTATATTACGAGTATATTAGAGCATTGTTTGGAAATGACAAAAAGCCCACACCAAAACTGGCGTAGGCTCATATAGTCGCTTCCTTGTATGCGGTAGCTTACATGCCAAATTTCTTGTTAAATTTGTCCACACGACCGCTGGTGTCAACCAGTTTCTGTTTGCCGGTGTAGAAGGGATGGCACTTAGAACAAATCTCAATCTTGATGTCAGGCCGGGTGCTGCCCGTCTCAATCACCTCGCCGCAGGCGCAGCGGATGGTGGTTTGTTTGTAGTCCGGATGGATTCCCATTTTCATTGTACATTCACCTCTTTTACAGGGGATTTTAACACTTACACTATATTGTAACACAGAAACCAAAAAGATGCAAGCCCTTTATCCAAGGGTGGCGATGGCCTCAATCTCTACTCTGGCTCCCGCCGGGAGGGCCGCCACTTGATAGCAAGAGCGGGCGGGCGGGTCTACAGAAAATGCCTCTGCATACAGGGCGTTGACCGCTTGGAAATCTGCCAAATCTGCTAGGAACACTTGGGTTTTTACCACGTCTTTGAAGTCGGCGCCGGCGGCGTGTAATACGGCCTTCAGGTTTTCTAGTACCTGTTTGGTCTGGGCCTCAATCCCGCCTTCGACCAGCTTGCCTGTGGCGGGGTCTAGCGGGATCTGGCCGGAAGTGAAAAGCAAGTTCCCGGTTTGCACAGCGTGGGAATACGGCCCGATTGCCGCCGGGGCGTTTGGGGCGGTGATGGTTTTTTTCATACGGGGGCGGTCTCCTATTGTTTTGTTAGGGTGTGTCTATTGTAATGTGTTGGGGTATGGGTTGTCAACTCTTTCCGGTGCTTACTCTTCAAGTCTATCCCGCCGGCGGTCGAGTAGTTGGTTTGCAACCAAGCCAGCGGAGACAAGTACGCCGCCGAGGAAGATGTTGAAGGAAAATACACCGTCTAGTACCGTGTCAATCAAGATGCCAGTGAATACTTGTCCGATGAAGAGTAACAGAGTGAGGTAAAACGCCGATACCTTCAACACGAGGACGTTTGCCAGCATGATTACCACCACGCCGAGCAGACCGCCGGTGTAGAGGAACCAGTCTGTCGAGGGGCGGAACCCGAAGAACGGCGTGTTGCCTGTCTCAAAGAACAAGAAGACCGGTAATGCCACGGCGAGCCCGATGATGTAATTGAAAAACGTACTCGTCCGAACCGTGGTCACATCTGACAGCTTGGCGTTCAATGTGCGGCTGAGTACCACGCTGATGCCGCCGCCAAAGGAGACGAGCATGGCGAAGAACTCAAAGCTTGTCAGCATAGGTGCAATACCGACGAGGATTAAAATCAGCCCCGCCAAATTGCCCTTGCTAAACCGCCGCTGTTGTAGGCCCCACAGGCCGAAGTGGTCAATGAGCAGGCCGGAAATACTTTGCCCCAGAAGCCCCAAAGCCAAAATGGCAGAGATGCTGATGCGGCCAAAGGCGAGGTTTGCAAACAGCACATTGAGCACCCCGATTGCGCCGCCCAAATACAAAAACCACGGGTGCCGCGAAGCGAAGGGGTTTTCCCGCTTGACGAGTACCAATATCCCGATTAAAATCAGGCCGGTGATATGGATAAACACCGTGGCCCAGTGCAGGCCGTATAAATCTGACAACCCGCCGTTGACCGCAACCATAACGGAAATCAAAACCCCCGATAACAGGGAGAGGATATAATACATACTTAATACCCTGTGCCGGTGACGCCTGACAGAATTTTCACCGCAGAGCTGGTGCCGAGGCGGTCACAGCCTTGTTCGATGTAGCGCACCATATCCTCACGGGTGCGGATGCCGCCAGCGGCTTTGATTTTGACCTTTGGGCCGATGTGGGCCTTGAATAGCGCAATATCTTCTGGTGTGGCACCGGCAGAGCCAAAACCGGTGGAGGTTTTGATATAGTCTGCGCCGCCCTCAGTGATGCAGTGGCAGAGCTTGATTTTTTCGTCATCGGTCAGGTTGCAGGTCTCAATGATGACTTTTAGGATATTGTCGCCACAGGCCTGTTTCAGTGCGGTAATCTCGGCGGTTACGAGGGAAAAGTCGCCGTTTTTTACGTCGCCTTGGTTTACGACCATGTCTATTTCCTTTGCACCCTCATGGATAGCGAGTTCGGTTTCTCGTACCTTGGCTTCTGTTTTGGCGTACCCCAGCGGGAAGCCGACTACGGTGCAGACTGTTAGGTTGTCACCATGTTGGTTGGCTGTGCGATTGACATAGCTGGGCGGGATGCAGACAGATGCGACACCGTAGGTTATAGCCTCGTCGCAAAGTGTTTGAATTTGTGACCATGTGGCAGTGGGGGCGAGTAGGGTATGGTCTACGTGGGAGAATATAGTTTTGTTATCCATGGGGTGCCTCCAAGTATCTATTGATTACTTACGATGATACTCTTCGTGGGGGGAAATGTCAATATGTACGCTGTTGGGTGTGGGCAGACTTTGTGTCTGTTTGCCCGTTGCGCCCTTTGTAGGGGGCGTGCTCCTGCGCGTCCCGGCCCTTGACCTTTCCTTTCGGCGTGTCCGCCGAGGGTTTTCTTGGTGGGAACCGCCAACTGGTCATGTCCTGCCGGACGGGCCTTCTTTGCGGTTTCGCAAAGAAGCAAAAGAAACATAGGAGCTGCGCCCCTATGTACCCGCAAGGTCAAGGGCAGAGTGACGACGGTTTTGCGCCTTATACTCCGTACTGGTGTCAAAGCCCTCTAGCCGGATGTAATAGTACTCTCAACCCCAATGGTCAAGGGCGGGGGTGGTGCCGGGTTGGTGTGCTATTGAAATGTGCTTATGAATGGATAGCAATGGCCAAGGGAGTAGTTGTTTGCGTATCCAAAACGTTACCGCCGTATTCCCTTATGTGGGGGATACGGCGGTTGTGTGTCTGTTTGTTCGCTGTTATGAAAACGTTTCGTTTGAATTGGAATCGGTTTGCTTCTTTTTCTGTTTGGGAATCACAAGGCCAAGGAACAGTCCAACTAATGCGGGGACAAAGGAAAAAATAGCTATCCCAAAAAAGTAGTCAATGTCCCAGAACGCAGCTCTTGGAAGCGTAAGGAGAATATTCAATGCGAAAACCGCCAATGGAGTAAGCCACATCCACTTGGTGCGTAGCCTAGCCTGTAAAAAGCAGGTCACAGCGGCAGAGAGCGGCCAGAAGATCAACAGGAAAAAGCCATAGGTCAGCTCATTGCCTGTAATAATGCCGGGTTGGCCCATAATAAGCGCAATTGTAAATATGGCCAACACAGGGACATAGGTCAAAACAAATTTTAAGGCACGGTTATTATTCGGCATGATTGCCCCCTCTATCGCCGTGTAAGTGCGTGAAGGGCATATGCGACCTCCGCCCTGGTTGCATGGAGACGTGGTTGGCACATTTCATCTGTTGCGATTAATATCTGGTTCGGTGTTGTAAATGCCCATCTCATTGGGGTGAGTGCCCAACTTGACACCTGTTCACGGTCAGAAAAACGACTCAGCGAGTTCTGGTTAACCGTTACTGAAAATCCATACCCTTGGGCATGTCGATACAAAAAAGTTGCAACCTGTTCGCGTGTAACAGGGTCATTTGGGGCAAATTGGGTCGCCGATATTCCTGTTACAATTCCACGGCTATACCCCCAAAGAACTGCGTCTCGAAACCATGCAGTAGCCGGTACGTCAGTAAACGGCGTTGCGCCAGCCACGTTTGGCTCGCCTGCCATTCGATAAAGGAATTCAACCATTTGCGCTCTTGTTACAGCTTGCTCGGGGCTAAATCTAGTTTCTGACGTGCCGCGGGCAATTCCGTTATTTGCGAGAAAAATGATTGCGTCTCTCTTTGCTATGGGCAAACCGGAAATGTCTGTAAAGCGACCGCTCGGAAATGTGTCGTGGATGCTTATGGTCTGCGTGCTGCTGTGGTCACGAATATTCCTAGGCCATACGGTTCCGGAAGTATTCCCATCAATGTTAATTCCTTGATGCAAATATGCTGCCCATACAAGTTCGGAACAGTACCATGTGGTAGAATTGGCTGCCGCGTTTCTTCCTATCAGATGCCAAGGCCGGGCGCTGCTAATAACTGGAAAAGGCTTTCCTAATTGTTCAACAGTGAATTGCACAGCACTATGAATTTGAGTGGTTGTTGCATTCGTTACACGCAGCACACTCCCAATCCTATCATCAATACGGCGGTCATCTAATATGCTGCGAACAACGCCAATTTCAATTGATTCAATCAGGCGAACAAAGAAAATTCTGCGTGATGTGCAAAAAAACTTTCCTTCCACAATGGCGCTATGTCCTAACAGCCCAAAGGGGCCGCCAGCATCCTCGTGAATGATATCTCCTTTCCGTATGTTTGGCAACAACGAATATCGTCCATATGTAGCTTGTGCAGGTAACCACAAACCAGTATCGTAATAATATGCCAAGGGGCCACCCCAAAAAGGGTCAAGCGGAATTTCATCAAACGCTTCCACAGCCTGTAGCCGCAACGCATCCAAATATTCTTCCACAAATGCGTTTACGGAAAGATGACCGCTCAGTTCATGCGCTTCTTGAAATAACTCGAAACTAAGGTGCTCTAACCGAATCCCAATCGATACCGCATAGTCTAAAATAACTACATAAGCTTCAAGCAATTCTTCCTCAAACAAGCTAAGAGCATCCGTATCATTGAGCTTTGTGCTTCGAATCGCCTCGAAGGTTATTGCCTCGAGGGCTGCATTTTCCGGCTCTACCGCCAATCCCGCTGGGGTTACCGCCCCCAATAACATCAAGACCATTAAACAAATACATAACATTCTTTGTTTCATAATAATGTTCCCACTTTCTTGCTTTTGCAAGCATTTGGAACCTAATTGTATAGATGTATGTGTATTATGTCAAGAGAAAAGCAACCAAAAAAGGGACAGGTACTGTCGCCAGTGCATCGTCCCCTATAAAAGGGTATCTAGATTTTTTCAAAAAGCATTTGAAAATTTAGTGGTAAGTATGGTAAAATGACCACAGGGCACCTTACGCCAAACAGTCCTCGACATCTACTCATCCTCCCGCCGCAACAGCGGCCAAATCCAGCTCACTACCAACACCCCTAAGATGATTAGCATGTCATCATCTTCCCCTTCTAAAAATAGGTAGATGAGCACCAAAACCAGCAAAATATCCCCCAAGTCTAAGCCATCGGGCAACCATCCCCGCACGGTCTGACGAAAAGTGGAGGGCATTTGTAATATGCCTCCTAAGTCAAACTTAGAGTCTGACCCACCCCCGACCGGCGGCGGAACCGGCGGTGGCGATCTGTGGGGCGGCAGAGAGGTAACAGGGTCTCCGCCCAGAATCCGGGACCACCAGCTTTTTTGCGGCGGCGGTTCAGGTACCGGTGGGGTGGGGTGCGACACAACAGGCGGCGTAGTATAAGCTTCCGGCACTTGCTCCCAACGGGGTGGCATTGCCTCTCGCCTGTCCGGCACCGGTTCGGGCGCAGAAGGCGGAGGGGGAGGAATCAGCTTGATGTCCTCCGGCTCTTCCACCCGATAGAATTGCCCCGTATTGCCGATGTATCGGTTGTACACGGCACACACCGCCTCTCCCTACTCACTGCTAAACATAGACCGGGCCACCCGCACCATTTGGGCCACGGTGATGGCTCGTTTTAGTTGACCCTGCCGCTCGCTTTTTAAATGGGGTGAAATGGACTGGAGCAGTGCCGCTGTTCCCACACCGCCAGCCAAACCCTTGGCCAGTTTCGCCATCAGCCCCGGGTCAAGGCCGCCTAGTAACCCGTCTAACCCGCCGCCCTCTACAGGCGGCGTATCCCTGATAGGCGGCGGGGCCCCAGTGGGAGCGGCAGAGTTACCGCCCCCCATAAAGTTTCGGGCGATGGCCATAATTTTTTCCATCTCTTGGGGATTATTTAAAATCCCGTTTAATTTATCCTCGAACTCCCCCATGTCACGGCTCCTGTGTGCTCAATATGTACGATTATTTCCCGTCTGCGTTCTTCATAATCTGCTGTATGCTGCCAATGAGGCGTGCGCCCTCTTCCGTCTGCATCAGGCTGTCAAAGGTCTGTTTGAGTGCCGACATGTCCCCGGTTTGCATGGCCTGTTTGAGTTTCGGGGCATCTTGCTCCATCATGGTTTTTACTTTCTTCCCGTCCTCTGTACGCACAATCTGGCCTAGGTCATTGGCCCGTTTGGCCGCCAGTTCTGCGGCATGATTGATATCCATATTTGTTTCTCCTTTTTTGGCTTGAATCCACGCCCTATTTTTCGTTTCAGTATATGTAATATTCCTCTGTGAGGTGACAAATCTTATGAAAATCCTAGTCTGTTCCGATTCCCATAACATGATAAATCCCGTGAAAAACGCAGTAGAAGCGCTTCAGCCCGACCTTATCTTGCATCTGGGCGACCACGACTATGACACAATGGTATTTGCGGATGTGTTCCCGCATATCCCCCTGCGGGTGGTGCGCGGCAACTGCGATTACGACTCTGGCCACCCGGTGGTAGCTGACTTTGTGGTGGAGGGGAAGCGTATCATCATGACCCACGGCCACCACTATAATGTCAAGCAGGGTCTGGCCCTTCTCATCAGCATGGGGCAAGATGCCCAGGCCGATTTGTTGCTGTTTGGGCATACCCATCGGGCACATTATGAGCAGATTGGTGCGATGCACGTATGTAACCCCGGTAGTGCCAGAGAGAGTTGCGCATTGGTTGAGATTTTGGATGGGGAGATTGTTTGCAGACATATTATGTTTTAAGTCTATGCTGGTTTGTGATGGGATAGTAGGGGAGGGGGAGCTCCACAAGCCCCGGATTATAAAAAGAGAGAAAGTTAACCTGAGATTTGGGTTAACTTTCTTTTTTGTGTGCGAGGCGGTTACGCTGTTAACTTATCTTTGAAAACACAGGCGATGTCATAGCAACAATTAGCGCATCAGCAGCATTAAATGGAGTAGCCTGAATGGTGGTATTGTCGGCTACGTTGCTGGCGGGGCTGGTGTGTATTCTGGTGAGCATGGAGGAGTTCAAGGAAACGCCTTCGTTCGTTTGCGTTCGTCTGAATCCGCTACTATCAAGGCTACGAAGAGAAAGAAGCATCAGCAAAGGAGAGAAAAGAATGAATTATACAATCCAAACACCAAACCCGGCGTTGCAGTTCCGCAACAACCCCGGTTATAGGTCTCGGACAACGGCTTATGTGTTGCACCATGTGGGCAACCAGCGCGGGTCAGCGCAACCGATCTCAATCAACGACATCCACCGGTGGCACCTAGACAACGGCTGGGCCGGGTGTGGCTATCATTTTTATGTCCGGCGAAACGGTGATATTTTCCGAGGGCGGCCCATCGACTGGGTGGGGTCTCACGCCGCCGGCCATAATGCGGACACCATCGGCATTTGCGTAGAGGGTAACTATGAGACCGTTGACCGGGTAATGCCGGATGCGCAGTTTAACGCCTTGGTGTGGCTGTTGCGGGATCACCTTGGGCCGCAATTTGGCGCACTGCCAATCTGGGGGCATCGTGATATAGCGGCCACGGCGTGTCCGGGGCGGTATTTCCCCATGGACGAGGTGCGGCGGTTGCAATTTAGAGGGGAGCAAAACAATGATCCACAGGAGGGGCCAGAGATGACAGAAGCACAAGTAAAAGCGATGATTGCACAGATGTTGGAGGATAGACTTGCCGGACACGGAACCACGCCATCCCCATGGGCGCAAGGCGAGCTTACCGAGGCGGTTAACGCCGGGATTACAGACGGTACACGGCCCCAGGGGTACGCAACTCGGCAAGAGGTAGCCATCATGGCACACAGGGCTGCTCAAGCAAGGAGAGAATAGAGAAGCATATTGATCACTTGAACAAAGAAGCGGCAAGTTGCCGCTAAGTTAAAAACCCCACAGCCAGTCGCACACACTTTGCGTTGAACCGGCTGTGGGGTTTTTGTGAGGCTTTTGTTAGCTATTTACACCATGTTACTGCGACGTCCTGCGCTTTATTCTGGGCAGATGGAAAGGCATGAAAATAGGAAAAGCAGCAGAAAAATCCTTGAAACTACCATGTTTTATAGACTTTGGAATAGGCGGTATTCACAAAAACGACTCTTAATGCCGTCCGGTTGGATCAAAAGACGGCGTTTTGCATTGCTATTCAAACCTAATTCCCCTAAATAACCAAGCATTGTTGGCTGTATGCTAAAATGCGTATGCTGTGCAAAGCCGCTATTATCACCAAGTGGCTGTTTTTCTATTCTTAGTTGCATTGTGTTAGGAGCAGAAAAACGATATACTAATGACAAGTCAAACGAAAGGGGGTTGCGATTTGAGGGTTGAAGTATGCCAAGGCTTTCCAGATACTGCGGTTATCATTCAGTGCCGGGAAGTCACAGATGAAGTTCGGAAACTGGAAGCTTTATGTTTGGGCAGCAGTCAAACGCTCTCTTGTACAAAGAACTACAAAACGCATCTGATAGATAGACGAGAGGTACTCTACATTGAATCTGTTGACAAGCAATGTTTTTTGTATACCGCAAATGAAATGTACGAAACAAATTTGAAACTCTACGAATTAGAGGAAATGTTAGATACCGCCGGATTTTTCCGCTGTGCAAAATCGCAGATTATAAATATTGCAAAAATCAAATCTCTATGCCCTGATTTCGGCGGTAGGATTGAAGCAGAGATGGAAAGTGGAGAAAAGATTATCATTTCAAGACAATATGCAAAATCATTCAAAGAGAGGGTGGGAATAAAATGAAAAAAATGAGCAAGAAAATAGAACTCAGTTGTAAGACCTTAGGAGCCGGAATGTTCATGGGTACGATCTGCTTATATATCGCAATAGGTGCATTATTTGCTTTCGTGAGTGGAGAGGGGTTCTATTATCACATATCATTTGTCTTTCTCATACAAGGCATGGTTGTGTCTATGATTGCCTCTTCCATGTGGGTATTATGCTTCTCACTTGTCAAGTCATGGAGCTTCTTTGCAAGATATTCGTTGGCTTTCATAACGTTAGCGGCATTATTTGTCACATCTATGCTGCTTCCAGTTATTAGTGGGACGGAAGGACATGTTATATGGATTGTAAGTGGCATTATCTCAACATTCGCATTTGGTACGGCTGTTGCTGTATCAAGTAACAAATACTTTAGAATAACTGGCTCAAGAAGCGCATTACTCTGGGAAATTAGTTAAGGATGGTGATAGATATGAAAAAATTGATAACTTTTGTTATGCCAATGAAACTGATAGCTGGCGGGGTATTGTTTGGACTTATCGGTTTTTATATGGTCGTTGGAATATTATATGCCCGACTTACAGGGGCAGAGTTTGAATATAGCATACCTTTTGCTTTTATATGGCAAGGAGCAACTCTTGCAATCGCTATAGCCATTTTATGGGAAGTGTTTTTCGGCGAAACAATAATTAAGAAATGGCGGTTCTTTAAGCGAATCTTACTATTCAATATTTCGCTGATATTTCTAATTGCCATATGCTTTTTAACGTCTTTCGCTTTGCCGACAGATTGGGCTTATTTATGGCTCATAGGTGTTGGAATTATTAGCTTGGGTATAGCTGCAATGTCTGGCTTAAATGAACTCTATTATAAAAAAACAGGCGAGCGATATGTGGAAATCCTAAACGCATACAAAAAAAGCCTTCTGCAATGAGCGGTTAGCTAAGTATAAGTTTCCTGCACGCATCGTACCAAAATAAGGCAAATTAACATCACATATCCCTGCCACTCTCACCTTGCGTTCGAGTTGAATTATGGGAACTACCGTTCTCAGCTCCTTGCAATACAAGACATAGCAAAAGCCGCCGATAAAAATCGACGGCTTTCTCTCTGGTCGGAGTGGTGATACAGAACTTTTTGAAAAATCCAACAAAATCAATGCTTTGCGGGCAGTCGATAAGCTGAAATAACATCAAATATCTTCATTCATAACCTCGACACTGTTTGCTTTAGAGCTCATGCTGGTTAATGCAGCGCTAATTTTCCTTAATTCTTCGGTTTGTGCGTCCATTTTTTTCTGATATCTATCAGTATCGCTATCCATCGAAAAAAAAGTTGCATATGCTCCAAAGTCAATCATAAAACTTTCATCATACTTTTCCCCACCGCTGAAATAAGTTATGTTCCCAGAGATAGTAACCTGATCAGGGTTTTTTCGCAACTCATTTGAACCAATAGGAAAAATGTATTCCTGTCCAATCCCAATAATACACATTCGGTCTTTCTGCCCCTCTAGCGCAGAGCGAAATTCATATTCCTTGAGGCTATCCAAAAAACTTTGTTCAAACGCAACGCTGACGTTAGTTGCTATTCGTTTTCCATGATTTATTAGCCGGAGGCTATAAACCATTTTCCGCTCATAAATCAATTCAGCGGCAATACGTGGCCTATTTTCCTCGTCATATTGACGCTTCATCTCTGCAACCTGTGCCCTCATTGCCTTTGCTGAACGATAATTGGAAAAGCAAATAGCAATCGTTGCAATTGTATAAACACTTGTTATAATAATCAATATCCACTCCGCCATAATGAAATCTCCTATGTTTCTTTGTCAAATATGCTAGCATGTACAAGCGGCGGGGTCAAGTGAAATGTTTCATATAGATCAAAAGATAGAGGTGGTGATACAGAACCTAGCAACGAAAAATCTAGACATTTCAACATAAAAAAGTCCCCTTGAAACTCAAGTTCTGCTTCAAGGGGATGGTCCGAGTGACAGGACTTGAACCTGCGGCCTCTTGACCCCCAGTCAAGCACGCTACCAACTGCGCCACACCCGGATATGGTTGCATCTTGTTGTAGACGCCAGACAATGTTACCATATTCGTCTGCAAAAAGCAAGTGGGGGCGGCGAAAAAATTTACCGTTGTTTAGCAGAGCAGGGAAGTACTCGTGAATACAAAGGGTTGCTTGTAAAAATTCCGGGATTGCGCTATACTGAAAGGAAGAGAAAAGGAGGGGATTGACCCATGAATGATATCCCAATCATCCCATTGCCGCTGGGCCCGGAGAAGCATATTGCGCTGATTGCCCACGATACGAAAAAGGCCGACCTGCTCCGGTGGGCGTATGAGAACAAAGAAGAGCTGGGCCGCCACGCGCTCTGCGGCACCGGAACCACGGCGAAGCTGTTGACTAGGAAAACCGGCCTGCCTGTGCGGGGCTATAACAGCGGGCCGTTAGGGGGCGACCAGCAAATCGGGGCCAGAATCGCCGAAGGGCGGATTGATTTTATGATCTTTTTCTGGGACCCGTTGGCCGCACAGCCCCATGACCCAGACGTGAAAGCCCTGTTGCGGGTGGCAGTGCTGTATAATATCCCCATTGCTATGAATGAGGCTTCTGCGGATTTTATGTTGACTAGTTCCTATATGGACACCGACTATGAACGGCTGGTACCAAACTATAATCAGGCCATTGCCGACCGGTTTGCGGAATTGAAAGACTAGGATTTCTCCGTTTTTTCCTCTGCTTGTTCCTTTTCTATCGCCCGCTCAATGCGGCAAAGTTCTCGAAATGCTTCCATGGCCAGCATTTCTTTGCTGAGTAGGGAGAGGAAGATGGCGAGGTTGGTGTATTCTCGCTCCTCTAGGCTAGTATAGAGGTAGTTTACAATGACTGTGGTCAAAGCGTTGAGTTCAGTGGGGCGCATGGGCGTTCTCCAAAGGCCATAGGAGGGCGTATGTATGGACGACAGGTAGCCGTCCTAGGTATCTTATCAGCACCAAAAGCGGCGGCGACGGCAGATGCATCGTCTGCAACCGCAACGGCATCGCCAGGATGCCCATCTTCTACAGGGTAACATGGTCTTTGTGCCCTCCTATGGTGAGTTGCCCCGCATGGCGGGACTAATCCAGTCTATGCCACCGGGTGAGATGAAGTGTACTTACAAGCAAAATGATGAGCGCAAACACCGCCACCTGTCGGCGGATGCGCTGCCAGACGAGGCGTAGGGCCAGTTTCGTCAAGTATTGTTTCATGGTTCTAGTATGCCGCAGATAAAGGACTTTATGCGATGATTGATATTAGCGTGCAAGGGCTGGTCAAGGCCTTTGAGGTAGACAAAAATATATTAGACGGCGTGACCTTTGAGATTCAGGCAGGGGAGCGGGTGGGCTTGCTCGGTAAAAACGGGGCGGGGAAGACCACCCTGTTCCGCTTGCTGGTAGGCGAGATTGAAAAAGACGAGGGTGAGATTGTCTTTGGCACGGGGAAGCGCATCGGCCTGATTTCCCAGATTCCCAAGTACCCGGCGGACTACACCACAGAGGATGTGCTAAAGAGTGCCCACAGTCGCCTGTATGAACTGCAAGAAGAGTTTGAACGTCTCGGTGAAGAGATGGCGGCGGGGGCAGAGGGGGACACCCTCACCCGATACGACAAGGCCCTAGCCAGCTTTGAGCGGCAGGGCGGGTATGAGATGGACATGGATCGAAATCGGGTTGCCAATGGGCTGGATATCTCAAGTGCCATGCGGGAACAGCTATTCTCCACCCTCTCCGGCGGGGAAAAGACTCGGGTGAATCTGGCCCGGTTGATTTTAGAAAAGACGGATATTTTGCTGCTAGACGAACCCACCAACCACTTGGACTTAAAGAGCACCCAGTGGTTAGAGGGGTATCTGGAAAAGTTCCCCGGCACGGTGTTGGTTATTTCTCACGACCGGTATTTTTTAGACACGGTAGTGACCCGCACCATTGAGATTGACCGGGGCAAGGCGGTACTTTACGGCGGGAACTACAGCTATTACATCGACGAAAAAGCCCGGCGGGAGGCAGAGCAACTGGCCCGCTGGGAGCGTGAGCAAGTGGAGATCAACCGCCTGAGCACCCGTGCTGAACAGATGACAGGCTGGGGGACAGGGAACAAAAAGGTAGCAAAAAAAGCCAAGGCCATGCGGTCACGCCTGGCCCGGATGGAGCGGACAGAACGGCCCACAGGGGAGAAACAGCTCAAGGCACGGCTCACGGAAAAGTCTTTCCGGGGCGATAGTCTAATGGCGGCGGAACACCTCACCAAAGGGTTTGATGGCCGCGTATTATTTGACGACGTAGCGCTAGACGTGGTGGGCGGTGAGCGCATTGCCCTCATTGGCGACAACGGCACGGGGAAATCCACCCTGCTCAAACTCATCATGGGGGAAGAGCACCCGGACACGGGCACAATCAAATTTGGCCCCACGGTGAAAAAAGCCTATCTGCCTCAGATTATCCGGTTTGAAGAGCCCCGCCGCAACATGGTGGACACCTTGATTTATGAACTGGGCGCCTCCGCCCAGACTGCCCGGAATCGGTTAGGGGCGTTTAAGTTCCACGGGGAGGATGTGTTCACCCCGGTCAAAGCCCTCTCCGGCGGTGAGCAGAGCCGCCTGCGGTTGTGTATGCTCATGGAGGGGAACGTCAACTTCCTCATTCTGGATGAGCCGACAAACCATTTGGATATCCAGAGCAGGGAATGGATGGAAGAGGTACTGGAGGACTACAACGAGGCGCTGTTGGTTGTGTCCCATGACCGGTATTTCATCAGCCGATTTGCCACCCGGATTTGGACGGTGGAGAATGGGAAAATCACTGACTTCCAAGGCACTTATGAGGAATACCTCCGCCACCGGGCGCAGGTAGAGCGGTTTGCGCAGATTGAAAAGCACAAGGCCCCGAAAGAGAAAAAACCGGGACGCAAGAAAGGGGTCTCTGTAGAAAGGCAACTGGCCAAGCTGGAGAAAGAGATTGCCGGATTAGAAGAGCAAAAGGCGGAGCTGGAGACCGAGATGGGAGCGAAGGCCAGTGATTATGAGGCATTGATGGCGTTAGAGCAGCAGAAAGCGGAGCTGGATACGCAGCTCGCCGGGCTATATGAAGAGTGGGAGACGTTGGCGGAGGAGTAGTTTTTAAGTATTTCATTTGACGGCGTTGACAAAGGGGAAGGTAAATGATATAATGTGTCGCAGGTTGTTGGTGAGGATTCTTGCTGACAAGATGTTTTTTATGTGGTCGTCTTCGTTTTTTGCAAAGGGGCCTGCTATAAAGGGGTATAGCTCAGTTGGTAGAGCAGCGGTCTCCAAAACCGCGTGCCGAGGGTTCAAGTCCTTCTGCCCCTGCCATCATCGGAAAAATCCTTGAGGAATCAAGGGTTTTTTCATTTCCCAACCGACGTGTACACGATTTTCAAAAATAAACGGTTGTCCTTGTAGAAAGAGACGCTTGCACCTAATCGGTGCAAGCGTCTTTTCCTATTTTCTTTTCTGCTGGAGGACTAGCTACAACTATTAAATGCAGTATTAAAATATTTGCTTCCAGTCATCGTCATATTCATTTGTAAGCATAGGTGAGACTAGCTCGTTAGGGCTACGGTGTGATTCTTTGACATCTTCCATGCGCTTAACCGCAAAAACTAAAAGAATGATTGCCTCACGCACATAATTTAATAACTGCAAAGTTAGCTTTTCAAAGCTTTCGAAGCCGATATTATGAGCTAATTGATCTAAACGATCATTATCATCTAGTGCTTCGCCTCCAAAAAAATCTAATACTTTTAAGTAGCCGTGCTCCATATCATTTCTCACTCGGGAAATTTTAGACATCGCACTGTCGATATGTTTATACACATCCTTTCTATTAACAGTCCCATCTTCATTAATATTTATATTTCTGACATCTTTGAATAGCCACCACATTCCATATAAAGGATAATTGTTTTCAGCAATGTCCAATATTTTTATTGGATCATCAGCGTTTAGTTCGGGTGAAAACACTCGAACATACCCGATCTTCTTTTTAATCTTTAACTCGAAATACTCATTCAAAAAGAACGCTATTTTATCAAAAATAGAATAGCTGGCTCGATAGCTGGCTTTTATTTTTTCAATGCCAAGCCCGTATATAGGATAGTCTAGTGTGTTTATCAAATAAACTTTTTTATCGGAAAAATGTGTGTCTCTCTGAGTAAGCCCCTCGTATGCCAGAAATCTTGCAGATACATATTCTTGCTTTAATTGATTAAATAATCCGTGTAGGTACTTTGCTTTTGGGCTTTCGATTTTTTCGACCATGCTTGGTAAGTGCAGGGGGTCATAAGCAACCTCAACAGTGTCAAACACGTCATTCAAAAGATTGAGTGCTAATTTGTTGTTTGCAACCCACTTCCTATAGCAAGCTTCGCTATCCGTCATTTCCCCGAAAGGTTTAAGAAAGTCATTTATAGTAAACTGTTTATTCAGATAGTCTTGCCCCAACATGGGAACAATACTGTTTCTGTAGTAATTTAAAATGCCCTGCATTTCTTCTCTTTCTGGATAGGGGGTAGTAGCGTCTTGTGCTTGCTTTATATAATGAAAAGCTTTATAAAGCATTATTTTTTGGTGCGAACTATCATAATGGCAGCGTGATAATTCATACAATTTCATGCCTAACTGAGCAACGCCCATTGGGAAAGGAGCTTCAGCATCAAATACACTCAAAATTTCAACTGCTTTGGAAAATCTGCCCACCGTATAAAAGAAATTTGCATAATTAACATGTAGCTGGCACAGGAAGCCATGCAGATATGCCATCTCTTCCTCGGAGGTGGCACTACCTGTCTCTATTTCTACATTTAATAGCTCAAAAGCATTTCTAGCTAAGTATAGGCTTTTTTGATAGTCAGTTTCAAATCGCTTTAAGGCTTTAATTCTGTCCTCATAAGCATCATTTATCTTCTCTCTCCTCATTTTCAAGGCAATTAGATTTGACTGGGTAGTAAAAGCAAGGTAAAAATGTCTTGCTTTAATCATACCTGTGCTATTCAAAGCATGAGCCTGTTCATAACAGGTATCAATAAGCTTTGACATTTCTTCTTCATTTTGATTGTCGTAAGCGTTGTCGCATTGTTCGGACAAACTCCTTAAATTACTATCTTCGTACCCTCTATTATCTGCCACACTACCCCTCCATTCATATACTCTATTTTAATGCAGACTATCAGAATAATCAACAAAGATGACTTAATCGGTGCAAATTGCCTTTTCCTTTTCTGGAGTTGTAGACAAAGAGACGTTAAGGTATAACCCGCACGGCTCTCATCTTACTAAAGAGATTGTCCTTTTCGTTCGTATTTATCATGCAAAATACGAACGAAAAGGACAGTGCGGATGAAGACGCCGGAGCAGCTATATGATTTTTTGTTAGACAACCTCGCTGAAAAAGAAAAAGGAGAAGCAAAGGGAAAGTGACACGCATATAGTAGCCTCTCTACCGCTTGTGGCACCCCATTATCGGAACAATGAGATTGACATTATTCCGATAATGGGGTATCCTATTGCTATACTACCATAGGGATGTGATTGCCATGACCTACATCACAACCAAACAAGCGGCAGAGCAGTGGGGGATTTCAGACCGCCGCGTGCGTTTGCTCTGTGCTGAGGGGAAAGTTCCCGGCACAGTCAAACGGGGCAGAAATTACAAAATCCCGACAGATGCACCAAAACCGGCGGATGGGCGGATAAAGCACGATAACTCCGTGCGGTTCCTCAAATGGGATGGTGACATAATTGGTGCAATTGACAGCGCAAACGCCGTGACATTCACCTCTCCGTCCTATAACGAGGTTGTGGTGCTTTACACCAAAGGGGCAGACAAGTGGACACAGGAGCAGTTTCATGAGTTCTTGTCAGAGCGAGTGGTTAGCCGAGACCGCCGAGACATCGAACGTATTTTGTTCCGTTGCGGGTTGTCGCACTATGATGTGTTGCAGATTGCGGAAATCACACGAGGCATTCATCCAAAAGACTTACTATGGATCGCACACAGTAAGGATGAAACACTGGATGCCGCTATGACCGCTGTGTTCGACTCTGTGTTTCATCAGCGGATCGACCTCGTAGGCAACTCCCTTGATACGCCGGAGGGCTATAATATCAAGCGTTACGGCGTATATGAGGGACAGTACGGCATCTACAAGCAACGGATTAGTCCGCTGATGACAGATGTGGAGTCCGAAGTGGCGGTATATCTGCTGGCAGAGCGGTTGGGTGTTCCTTGCTGTCCGGCATATCGCGTGGACAAAGATACGGTTTTTTCAGCGTTTCTGTATGACTTCTCAAAGGAATACATTGTACACTTCCGCCGCCTGTTCGAAGGGGCCCGGTCAGACAATGAGTATCAAAACCTGATTTCTGTCCGACCGCAATATCGGGATGACATCGCCTGCATGATTCTGCTAGACTTCATCACACGACAAGACGACCGGCATTTGTCTAACATCGCCATCAAGATGAATGCAGAGGGTGAGTCCTTCTATCCGCTCTATGACAATGGCAGAAGCCTCTTCTACGAGGACACCGAGGAAATGGTGTGTGAGGCGGTAAGCGACCCGGTCAAATACGCCACAACCTTTGGCTATGCCGGAACGTATTGGGATTATATCAAGGAGATAGCGGCAGACGGCGTTCCTGTGGGGGGATTACTCGACTTCTCCATTACGAGAGATGAGATTGCGGAAATTCTAAAAGTAGCAGGTTTTACAGGCTATCGCTTTGATGGTGCTTTGGCTTGGATTGCAAAGGCAATTGAGATGATTCGGGTGCTGTAACATGAAAAATAATCTAACATTCAATGTCACCGCAAAATCCACCCTGCTTCCTTTTTTGCTCACCTGCTTCAACAACAAATCCAGAAACTACGTAAAGGGAGTATTAATGCGGGGCCAAGTCCTTGTTGATGGCGAGAGCTGCAAAGACTATGCCCGCCCACTATTGCCGGGGCAAGAGATTACTGTGCTTCACAGAGTGCCTGTGGTCAGTGCGAAAATGGATATCTCGATTATCTACGAAGATGATGACATGATTGTGCTTGACAAACCAGCCGGTATGCTCTCCATCTCAACAGACAAAGAGCGTACAAAGACAGCCTATCACATCGTGAATGACTATATGAAAAGCAGAGCAAAATCCGGACGGATATTCATTGTCCATCGCCTGGATCGCGAGACATCAGGTGTGATGCTATTGGCGAAGAACGAGCGAACAAAATACGCATTGCAAGAGCGTTGGGACGAGCTCACCCTTCGGCGTGGTTACATTGCTGTTGTGGAAGGAAAAGTTCTGCCCCCTGAAGGAACGATTACATCTTGGCTCAAACAGACGAAAACCCTACTTATGTATTCCAGCAAGGAAAAAGGCCAGGGCAAGTTGGCTATTACAAAATATCGCACGCTTCAAAGCACGGACAGACACTCCTTGTTGGATATTTCTTTGGAGACAGGCAGGAAAAATCAAATACGTGTCCATATGAAAGACATGGAGCACCCCATCGTAGGCGACAAAAAGTATGGCGCACTTACGAACCCTATCGGCAGGATATGTCTGCACGCCTCTGTTTTACGGATCAAGCACCCGTCTACGGGAGAGGAGCTTCGCTTTGAGTCTATCGTGCCCAGTGCTTTTATGAAAGTGATGTCAGGGCGATAGGGAGCATCAACGCTAGCGGATACTTACCAATCCAAACATGACCAAGCCCCCGGGTGCGAGATTTTCTCGTGCCCGGGGGCTTGGGTTATATCCTAACTCCGTTCGCTTAGATAGGTCTGGACGCGGCTTTGGATGATTCGTACTGTTTCTTCAATGCTCCGGTCTCCGGCAAAGAATGGTAGGGTCTCTTCCCGGATCATGTTGACCACTGTTGCGTCCCACATGGCGAGCTGGTCTGTGGCGTAGATGAGGGCTAGGATTTGGTCTATTTGGGCTTGGGTGACCACCTCGGATGCAATGGGCGGGACTGTTGGCATTTCGGCGCCGCCGCCGATGTCGGGTTCCGGGTTTTCCCATGCGTCATGGGCAGTCAAGGCGGCCTCAATCCGCTCTTCTAAAATGGTACGGTTCATGGGAATTTCCATTACGTTGCTTCGCTGGAATTGCTCGCTCAGCAGGGTTCGTATAAAGCTCCATGCGATATCCGGATGGTCACTGCCGGCGGAGATGCCGATGAGTTGTCCGGGCATGACCACGCTGCCGATTCCATACTCAGACGGATAGCCGATGAAGGTAACCGGGCCGCCGAACATTCCCTCTAAGAAGGCGAGGTCAGAAAATCCCCACACATTTTGCTCTGAGAGCATCACCTGGCCGGTGGCTAGGGGGCTTTCCCAACTGTCTCCCGGTAGCTCGCCGATGGGCGGCACAATTCTGGTCTCCTCTGCGACGAAAGACATGGGCCGGATAAAGTCGCCGGGCATACTTCCTTCTCCGAAGAGTTCATCGTCTGTCTGTAGTGTCTGGGCGAAGGTCAAATAGGCCATGAACGTGGGGCTGTCAAAGTTTGCTCTGCCCGTGTCCCGGTCGATGAACAGCCCTAGGTTGGTGGTCAGCATCCGGTTGATAAACTGCTCTCGTGTTACAAAGGTGTCAAAGGCTGTGGCACCAGACGGCAGGGCGTCTACTGCGGCTAAAAATTCGTCCATAGTCCAGCCCATGTCGGGGCCGACACGCTCTGCTTGGCCCACTAAGGTATTGATGCTAAACTGGGGCATCAGCGTGTATAAAGTACCGTCAATGGAGAGTAGGTCTAGCATGGGCTCTACTAAATCCCCACGGTTAATCTCGGTGTCTCTGTCCAGAAGTGGGCCTAAGTCAGCCAACAGGTTCCGGCGGGCGAGGTGTTCAAAGGGGAGGTTTCCGCCGAAATCGATGATATCCGGTGCGTTGCCGGTGACGATATCCGTGTTTAGGCGGAACATAGCGGCCTCTCGAATGGTGTCCCAGTCGCCGCTGGACATGCGGTCGATATATTCCCGTACCCGGATTCGATAACCTGTGTTTCGGCGGTTGAATTCTATGATTTCTTCTCGAATCAACCAGTCCACGCTCAAGCCGCCGTAGACAATCTCAATGACGTCAGGCAGGGTAGAGGCATCTTGTTTGGTCAGGTGTACCAAGGTGACTTGGCCGTCTTGGAGTTGGGGGTCTAGGAAGAAAATATCTCCATTTTCTGCAACGACAAAGTTGTTGCCGTGGAGCATGTCGAGATCCATCCAATCAAACAGCCGGGTGCCCTCTTTCGTGGCGAGGTCGAACCCAAACACTGCTGCCCCTGCGTTTAAATAGATGTCAAACTCTGTCCCAGTTTGGGCAGCGTGGAGGTCTGCGCTAAATAGTGAGTCATCGTCTCGCAATATTTGGCCGGTTTCTAGGTCAAGCACCCAGACACCAAGCCCATCTTCACTCCACATGCCCACCAGCACCTGATCGTCTCCGGCAACGAGAAAGGACTCTACATCCTGCCAAGGGATGCTTTGCTCTAGGTCGAGTTCAGGCGTGAGGACATGCAGTTGTTCCCATGAACCCAACAGTACCCGACCGTCAGACATGGCTTGGATATTGTTGATGCTGGCCCCTAGTTCCGGGTCGATGCCCAACAGTTCGTTTAGATACACTTCGTCAATCACTGTGCCAGCGGCATCGAATATCAAGAGGGAAGAGACCTGGGAAAAACTCCAGTTCTCTCCTTCCGAGAGCTGGCTCTGGGCCTGACGGATGGAGAATAGCCCGCCTGCTGGGCGGGGGGTAGACATGATAATCTCGTCAGAGGAACTGGTGACCCGAAACTCGCCAGGGCTGGTTTCTTCTATCAAATACTCTGCGTCCCCAGTCCAGATGGTGGTGAACCCTGTGCCGTCTGTCTGGATGGTGGCAAGGGATGTGGTTGTAACCATACTTTCCACCATGTGTTCCGGGAGGTCTTGCTCTTCCCGGGTGGCGTAGCGCAGGTATAGGGTTAATGTGTCCCCTTGTATGGCGACCAAATCCGGCCACTGGACATCTAAGTCTAGGTCAATAAACTCCGGCACAAAGACGTAGCCTGTGGCATCTAAGAAGGTGGTGCCGCCATCCTCGGTAATCCCGCCGGGCGGGGCGGGTTCTGTAGTGGTGCCTTGGTTACCGCCCCCGCAGGCAGCCATGGACAACACCAAGGCTAAGGCCAAGAACAATGCAATTGTGGATTTAATGTTTTGTTTCATGGTATTCCTCACTTTCCCGGACAGAGCGGATGATTTCGTCTATATCAAACTGGAGATCGTGTTCCGGTTCAGTTTGCCCGGATTCACGCCAAATTTCCTCACGCTTTTGCTCTCTGTGCTGGTCAAATGTATTGTATATCTTTCTGCCCAGCCGCCACCGCCGATGGCGGAACGCACTGATACCAAGCCGTATCATCATGAGAATAGGGTAGAGGAGAAATAATAAGATGAACAGCAATGCGAGGGCCGCAAAATCTTCCACCATGCGGGCGGCGTTTTCCCACTGGGGCAACCGCAGGCCCCCTTGGTACATAGAGCGGTGGCCAAAGTCCCAGATCACGCCCCATAGGGCACCTAGACGATAGCGGTAGGTGTTGACCACTAGCGCATACCCGTCCTCATCCATGCCGCCGACCTCTATGGCTTCTCGGAACACGTATTCTCCAAGCCCCGTGATGGGGTTGGGCAGAACGGTCATGACTGTCGTAATGGGCACTGGGCCCAACAGTTCCGTCATGGCATCATAATAGAGAAACATGTGGGGCAGTGTCCCGTCGGCGGCTTGGCTGGCGAAGTTATTCAATGGCCGATAGACACCCACAATATGAAACGTTTGGCCCTCCATCACAAGTTCTAACCCTGCCACATCTGTTGCGCCGAACAGTGACCACGCCAAGGTCTCGTCAATCACCACCAAGTCCCGGTTTAAGCTCTCCACGGGCAAATAAGACCCGCTCACTAATTGGACGGGATGGAACACAAAAAAGTTCCCTCCCACTCCTGTGGCAAAGGTCTCTACCGGGCCTCTGTCCCGGGTGGAGGTTGACAAAACCCCCTCGGCACTATAAGCGTGGGTCGGAAGGCCCCCAGGCTCATCAGGCATGATACCTTGGGTTACAAGACCGCTTTGGATTGCCATGGCCAATCCGTCTGTTTGCCCGACTGTCAGACCGCCGTGCTCCGGTAAGAATGCCGTCACTTGAGCAAATCGTCCGGTACCACCGGCCCACCGGTCTGCGGCCTGTTCACTGGGGAGCATGGCGGTAATATGTCGCAAAAACAGAGCAGAACAGACAGCCAAAACCGAGAGTAGGATGCAAACTGCGATCCTGCCCTTGCCCAACTTCCATCGCCCTTGTTCTCGGCTCATACTCGCCCTCGTTTCTTGTTAGTCTGTTGCAAGCCGTACCGCTTGCCGGTCTGACAACACGTCGCTGGAGCGGATAATCACGTTTACGTTCCGCTCTAAGTCCCCCCGGACGGCGACATGGGTCTCGTCTTCCGCTTCCACTGTTACATCCACCCGCACCGCCGTGTAGCGGGTGCCAAGGGGTGAGTCTCTGGCGTGTAGGATATACACATGATAGCCCGTGGCATCTTGGCCTAATGCACTGCGGGGCACAATGGTGTCATACATGGCTTGGGAGAGGTGGATGCCCAGCTCTACCTGCTCACCGATGGTTACATCTCCGGTGACTTCTACGGTGATAATACGCCGGTTGGCACTGTCGTCCGGGTCAACCCGAATCCCGGCCACATGACCGCTCAAGTCAGTAAACCAGCCTGCTGAACGCACATCTACCTGCGCCCCTGGCCGCACTTGGGTTGCCTGTCGTGTCTCAACGGACAGTTCCGCCGTGTACCCCAGCCCCGACACTTCAATCCGGGCCAAGGGAATGTCCGGCTGGGCAGTCTGTCCCGCCACTGCCGTGAGACCGAGGAGTATCCCGTCATATTGGGCGGTGATGGTCACGTCCCCACCATCGGTGTCGCCGCCTTGGCGGGCAATCCGCTCTTCTAAGTCCTCAATCTGCCCTTCTAGGGCTTGTAATTCTAACAGTTGTTGCTGGTGCAGGATGTTATCTGACTGCTGTTCACTGCTCAGGCTGATTAATGCGGCGTTTAATTCTCGCTGGGCCATCCGAACCGCATCGTCTGCGAGGTTGATGCGCTGGATTCTGTTCAACGTGTTCTGCGCCGTAGTTTGCGCCACCTCAGCGGAAGAGAGGGTCGCCGCCGCTGCATTGCTTTCCGTGGTCAAAGTCACACGGGCCTGTGCGGCCCCGGCCTCTAAGGCGGTTTGGGCGGAGTCTACCGCTTGTGACCATTGATTCGGCGGGCCGGTGTAGTCGTCAAACGCCACGCCCACATTCTGCAAAAAGTTCGCCAAGGCCTGTTCATAGGCAATCACCAACTGCCCAATATAGGCCGAACGGCTGTCAAACGTGTCCAGATAAGAAAGTTCTAGCTCCAACTGGGCCAAACGGCTGTTGGCTACCGCCACGGCGGCGTCCGCCTCGTCTGCTCGAAGTTGGGCGGTGGTCTCTGTTATCTCTGCATTGCCTAGGCCTGCCCGTTCATTTTGGGCCCGTTGCAAATCTTCTCGTGCCTGTCGGATACCCTCATTTTGCATGGCAAAATCTGAATTACCAAGTTCAATGAGCATCCGTTGGTAGTTCAGCTCTAGTTCGGCCAGTTGTGCCGATAGCTCATGTTCCCCCTCTTCTAACAGGAACAGGGGATCCCCTTGGCTGACCTCTTGCCCCTCACGCACGTAAACCTCTAGTATCTGGCGGGGGTGCTCTACCTCTACGCTATAGGTTCCCATGGTTTCCACATTGGCAGTGCCGCGAATGGCGTTGACAATAGAGCCTGACCGTGGCTGTTCTGTCACCACTTCCGGCAGGGAGAAATTCATAATCGTATTCGAGAACAGGGTAAGCAACAACGCCACCAGCAAAAACACAATGGTCGCATTTTTCACCCACCCACGATTCAACTTTTTCTTCACAACATCGCCTCCAAACTAATATTCGCTCTTCTTATGTTATCCCTTAATCCCGCCGGAATAGGTAATTCCTTCGATTAAATGTTCCTCGCCGTGTAAGAACATGAGCAGACTGGGTATCATATAAATTGTCGCTACCGCAAATGCTGCGCCAATTTCTGCGTTGTTGATGCGGGACAACAGCACACTTAAGGGGTGCATTTCCCAGTCGGACAGCATGATGAGGGGCTGTTCCACCATGTTCCAGTAGTCGATAAACACCAAAATTGCCACAGCGTAAAGGGCCCCTTTACAAAGGGGCAACGCAATCCGGCGGAAAATCTGAAACTCGCCCGCCCCGTCCAGCATGGCCGCTTCGATATAAGACTTGGGAATCCGCCGCATGAATTTGGTGAGCAAGAACACACTAAAAGGTGCCACAAACCCGGGCAGTAGAATAGACCAATAGGTATCCAAAATATTCAAAAACCGGGCCATGAGATAATTGGGCACCAAGGTTACCTGAAAGGGCATGAGCATGAGGATAATATAGGCGAAAAACAACACCTCTTTGCGTTTGGTGCGGAACCGGGTAAAACTATATGCCGCCAGTGATGCCACCAGCACCTGCATCAATACAATGGGGATTACTAAGGCCAGAGATATCCAAAGTCGGAACAGGTAATCCGGGCTTTGAATGAGCACCGTGTTAAACTGGTGGAAGGTAACCATATCGGGAATCAACTTCAAGTTCACCCGCTCGGCCATATAGGCTCCGTCACCGGGTGAGCCGAAAATCACGCCATAATTCGCCCATATCTCCGACTGGCTCATAAACGAGTTTGTAATCGTTAGAACTGTGGGGAACAAAAACAAAGCCGCAAAGAACACAGCCACGATAGTCTGCACCACCCGCAACGGGATTTTCTGTTTTCGTTGTCTCATAAAAATCCCGCCCTTCGCTCTTGCTTGCATGTAATCAGAGACGCTATCCTTCAATGTCTCTGCCGTACCAGTGTTCCACTATGAACATGATGCCAATGATGGCAATCATTGCCAAGGTCATTAAAATCGCCGCCGCTGCGAGTCTTTGATAGTCTAGTAGGTCGAACATGTTGTTCATAAAATGTTGTAACATATATAATCGTCCATATGGGTGGCTACCGGTAAGTAAATACACCTCTCGAAACACCCGGAACGAGTTAATCACTGACAAGATGGTGACAAACAGGATGGTTGGCGATAAAAAGCGAAGTTTAATCGTGCGGAAAATGAACCAAGGCTTGCCCCCCTCTAGCTGGGCCACTTCTAAAATATCCCGTGGGATATTATTCAGGGCCGCCATGAACAAAATCATGTTATAGCCTAAGTTCCGCCAGAGGAACAACACCACAATAGGCAGTTGGCTATAAGGGGAGGTAAACCAGTCAATCCCGGAGAATTCAAACAACCCCGTGGCTGTTCCGATGTTTGATATGATATCGTTTATGGCCCCGTTTTGATGGAACAATACCTGCCATATGAGCACAATAGAGGCCACTGGCACCATCATGGGACTGAGAAAAAACGTCCTCAATTGGCTTTTCATGGGGATTTTTTGCTCTAACAACACCGCAAGCCCCAAAGCAAGCACCACTGCCAAAGGTACCGCCAAAGCGGAAAACAGCACCGTGTGCCGCACTGCGTCTTGGAAAGACAGGTTCCCCAACACGTTTTGAAAGTTGCGAAACCCCACGAAATTTTGCCCCACGGGATTGTCAATAAATGCGTAATAGATGACTACAAAGAAAGGTACAATAAAAAACAACGCTACCCCAACCACGCTGGGCCCCAAAAAGGCCCCGGAGTAGAATTTATCGCCCAAACGCCGATTCGCTTTTGCTAAGGTTTTTTTCACTATAGACACCCTCTTTTTGGTCTGTGGGCAAGGCACCGAAAGGTAAGACGAAATATCATCCGTTTTGTTCCCCTTTCTGACTCATGTCAGTATATCAAATTCCGACCCGGAACACAAGATACCTCCCTTGCTGCGTGGTCATTATACCACAAGGTGTGTCAATGGTGGCGGCTTGGCGGCGAATTTTGACAAACCTTAACTTTTTGGCGGGGGTGCTGTCGGTGCAAGTTAGGGATATTTCAGTGGTGATTGCCAAAGGCTGATCCCCGCTTCTAACAGCCATTTTAGAGCATGGTTCGGTGCATTTTATATATTGACATTTTCTTTGATTGGGTGTACAATAATCCACGCTGATTTATGCGCGAGTGGTGGAATTGGTAGACTCGCTGGCTTCAGGTGCCAGTGTTCGCAAGGACGTGGGGGTTCGAATCCCCCCTCGCGCACCATGAAAATATCAAGCCCCGACAAAATTTTGTCGGGGCTTGATATTTTCATGGTGCGGATGAAGGGACTCGAACCCCCACGTCTCTCAACACGAGAACCTAAATCTCGCATGTCTACCAATTCCATCACATCCGCAAGCTTTGTCATTTTAACATGAGAACTCCTGCTTGTCAATACAGCTTTGCATTTGGGTTTCCAAAAAAAATCACGTTTCTCAAAGCCGTGCGGTTTTCTAGAGTGATAACTGTCTGCCAGACATCAAAATGATACCCCATAACATAGGCGCAGGATACTCTTCTGCGCTATGTTACCTATATCACACATTTCCCATTTAATGCTACGATGGATTGGTGAAAAAATGAAAAAGAATTTGTATATCCGACTAAATCTTGTAAACACTAATGGAGACATTTGACTGCTTGTTAGGAGGAATTTCATATATGAAAGCAACAGGAATCGTGCGCCGGATTGACGATCTCGGCCGAGTCGTAATCCCCAAAGAAATCCGCCGCACCATGCGTATCCGAGAGGGTGACCCGCTAGAAATCTATACAGAAAAAGATGGCGAGGTCATTTTCAAAAAATATTCCCCCATGGGGGAGCTAGCGGACTTTGCAGGGCAGATTTGTGAGACTTTGTCGAAAACAACAGGCTGTATCACGGCTGTTTCCGATCGGGATACCATTATATCTGTCTCTGGTGCGCCCCGGAAAGAGCTGTTGGAGCGGCGGATTTCCGGGGAATTAGAACAGATTATGGAGGGCCGCCAAGTCTACGTCCTTACCCCTGGTGAGGGACAGTTCCCCGCCGCAGAAGGGGTAGAGAAGTATCACATCTCCATTGCGGCACCCATATTATCCGAAGGCGATGTTATGGGGTGTGTCATGTTTTTGGTGACCGATGGCGGGAGTGCCTTGGGGGAAGTAGAGCATAAACTGGCCCAAACCGTGGCTGGCTTTCTGGGGCGGCAGATGGAACATTAGGGGAATAAACTACACCATCGGGGGGCTGTATCGGTTGATATAGCCCTCTTGGTCTGTTTGAACACAAATTGTAAACCAAATATGCTCGTGCGTGGTTGACAATATTGAGAGCGCCTGATATACTATGGAAAAATACGGAGGTTTTGTATGAGGAAAATATCCACCCGTGACATCTGCTTGATTAGTATATTTGTTGCATTGATTATCTCTCTTTCCCAGTTGGCGCTTCCGCTACCAAGAGGTGTGCCGCTTACGTTGCAGACTTTCATCGTACCCTTTTCGGCAACTATTTTAGGTGCAAGGCGGGGGGCGATTGCGGCGATTGCTTATCTGTTGCTCGGTGCTGTGGGGCTACCGGTATTCGCTGGGTTTGGCGGTGGACTCGGGCGGTTGATAGGCCCTTGGGGGGGCTTTTTGCTTTCTTATCCGATTATGGCCTTTGTTGTGGGGTTTGCGGCGGATAAGCAAAGAAAGTATTGGCTCGTTGTGGGGCTTGTATGCGGTTCGCTGTTGAATTTGACCATGGGGATGGTGCAGTTTGCTATCGTGACGGGTCAATCCTTATGGGCGGCGTTTTTGGCGGCGATGATGCCATTTTTCTTGCCGGAAGCCATTAAAATGATCATGGTGTTTTTGTCGGCGCCTGGCATACGCAAAGCATTTTCCAAAAATGGGATGTTGGCAGACGAGCAGGGGCGCACAGGTGCGGTGTCATGAGGCCGAAACAAGTACTTGCGCTGCGTCCGCACCACGCCTTATGCTTATTGCTGTTCTGTCCCGACGGGCATAGTGTGCGCTATGCAGAAAAAATGCGGCAACTGATTAGACGGATCGAACAGGAAGAGGGTTCCCATATTCGGATGATTCCGACACCGGATGAAATCTGCGGCTATTGTCCGTATTATGACCAAGGGTTATGTCAGAAAGAAGATGAGGTATTTTGCTCAGATGTTAATGTTTTGGCCCGTTGCGGGTTGCGGTTTGGAGATGTGGTTCCTTGGGCAGAACTTCGGCGTGGGTTGATTGCTCATATTGTGGAGGCAGGTGTGATAGATGAGGTTTGTCGGGGTTGTATGTACTTAGTGCGCTGTAGGGGACGTGCTCCTGCGCATCCTGGCCCTTGACCTTTCCTTTCGGCGTTTCGCCGATTCTATCTTGGCGGTTCCCGCCAACTGGTCATGTCCTGCCGGACGGGCTTTCTTTTTGTCGTTGAACAAAAAGAAGCAAAAAATCAACACAGGGGCTACGCCCCTATGTACCCCGAAGGTCAAGGACAGAGTGGCGACGGTTTTGCACCCTATACTCCGTACTGGTGCTAAAACCCTTACGCCAGATGTAATAGTACTCGAAACTCCAATGGTCAAGGGCGGTGGGGCCGCCGGATGGATGTGCTATTGGAATGTACTCATGAATGGGTAGTATATGACTTCCGTTTTTGAGCGCATTCCAATAGAACACCCTACTGGCGGCGAAAAACGCCCTTCTAGGTTCCGAGGTACCCGGACTTCTGGTAGGGGACTCTTGTCGCCAGCACGGACTACCCCTTTAAAACGATCTCTACCTTTGCCCTTGACCTCAGCGGGTACATAGGGGCGCAGCCCCTGTGTTGACTTTTTGTTTCTTTTTGTTCAACGACAAAAAGAAGGCCCGCCCGGCAGGGCAAAACAAGCCGGCGGCTCCCGCCAAGAAACCCTCGGCGACAACGCCGAACCACAACACTATATCAACAGCCAAAAGACCAAATAAAACCCCAACTTGTACCAATCCACGCATATTCCCACCCCACCCCGCCTATACATATACCAAGCCTGTACACAACAAGGAGGCACAGCCCATGGCAATGGCGTGGATTTGGACAGGGATGGTGGGGATATCCCTGCTGTTTGGACTCATAAACGGCAACGTCTCTCAAGTGGCCACCGCCGCCATGGAGGGGGCTGGGGCGGCGGTGACGTTGTCTCTCACGCTGGCGGGGGTGATTTGCCTGTGGAGTGGGGTGATGGAACTTATCCGCCGGGGCGGGATTGCGGCGGGGTTGTCTCGGTTGCTTCGACCAGTTCTGGCACGGTTGTTCCCGGAAAATCGGGAGAACCAAGAGGCCATGGAGGCATTGTCTGCCAACGTGTCCGCTAATTTATTGGGGCTGGGCAACGCCGCCACACCTCTTGGGATTCGGGCAGCGCAGGCTATGCGGCGGGGGACAGTGGCCACGGATGATATGTGTATGCTGGTGGTACTCAATACTGCCTCTATCCAACTGATTCCTGCCACGGTGGCGGGGGTTCGGGCGGCGGCGGGGGCCATGTCGCCCTTTGATATTTTGTCCCCCGTGTGGATTACCTCGCTCTGTTCTGTGGCCGCCGGTATCGGGATGGCGAAGTTTCTGGCCCGCAGGGCGCAATCATGACCAGTGCCGGGCTGTTTGACCTGATTATTCCCGTAATTTTGCTGGGGGCCGCCGCTTGGGGACTCTATCGGCGGGTGCATGTATTTGAGGCCATCACGGTAGGTGCCGCTGAGGGACTGGGGACGGTAGTGAAAGTTTTTCCCAACCTAGTCTGCTTGCTGACGGCAGTGTATATGCTCCGGGCTTCCGGCGCTATGGAGGCGTTTGCCCACATGCTCGCCCCGGTGTTTGACCGTTTGGGCATCCCGGCGGAGGTGGCGCCCCTCATGGTGGTGCGGCCCATTAGCGGCAGCGGTGCCTTGGCTGTGGGGGCGGAGCTGATTGAAGCCCACGGGCCGGATTCCTTCATCGGTCGGGTGACTGCCGTCATGCTGGGCAGTACGGAGACCACCTTTTACACTGTCGCTGTCTACTTTGGTGCTGTAGGCATCGGCAAGACCCGCTATGCCATCCCGGCGGCATTGGTGGCGGACGTTGTGGGCTTCGTGGCGGCGGCCCTAACGGTGCGGTGGTGGTTTGATTGACAGTGGTTCAATCCCTCTATATAATAGAAGCTAACGGAATGGGTGGCGCAATACCCTTGCGCCGCCCATCCACTATTGTATCACCAAAGGAGGGCACGGCATGTCAGTCAAAACAGAAAGAGCCAGAGACCCCTATGACGGTTTGCGGCCTTGGTCTGCTATCACCCACGGCATTGGGGCGGGGTTGGCACTCTTGGCGAGTCCCTTGCTTCTCATGCGGGCGTACTTATCCCGCTTGTCCGGGGCGGTGCCCGCTGTTGCGATTTATTTGGCGACCCTGATTGGTCTCTACACTGCCAGCACCCTCTACCACAGCTTGCGAACCAGTGTGGCAGGACGGCTCACCCTGCGGAAGGTGGATCATCTCAACATTTACCTGCTGATTGCCGGCACGTACACACCTTTTTGCGTCCTAGCCCTCCGGGGTGTGTTGGGTACGGCACTGCTGGCGACCATTTGGGGCCTTGCCGCAGCCGGTGCTTTGGTGACCTTTGTCTGGATTCATCTGCCCAGATGGCTTACCTCGGTCATCTATATCGTCATGGGTTGGATTGTGGTTTTGGCTGTGTATCCGTTGAGCCAAGCCTTAGGCGGGGTGGGGACATTTTGGCTATTTTTTGGCGGCGGGCTCTATACCGTGGGCGGAATTTTATATGCTGTGAAGTGGCCTTGTCGGGATAATCCCCGGTTTGGGTGCCATGAGATTTTTCATGTGTTTATTTTACTGGGGAGCATGGCCCACTTCGGGGCAATATGGTCTACGATGTAGGATAAAGCGGCACAGACAACTTGAAAAACCACGCAAGGATGTCCCCGAGTGCAGGCGTTTAGACGATTCGCTAAAAGACACAAGGCATTTTTATAGAAAATGCCGAGGAGAATTTTTGAATTAGCTATTGCAAATTTGATGGAATTAGTATAGACTACATGCGAGTTGTAGGAACAACCTACAATAAAATTTGAGAGGAGCAAATAAAAAAATGAAAAAAGTTCTAGCTATCCTACTGGCAATTCTGATGATTGCCACACTGGCCGCCTGTGGTAACGGTGGCGGCGGTGGATCCGACGACAAAGGGTTCGTTGGTATTGCCATGCCCACACAATCTTCACCCCGTTGGGTGAATGACGGTGCCAACCTCGTGGCACAACTGGAAGAACTCGGTTACAGAACCATTCTCCAATACGGGGAAGACGTGGTTGCTGACCAAATTGCACAAATTGAAGACATGATTGTACAAGGGGTAGACTTCCTGGTTATCGCCTCTATTGATGGTTCTGCCTTAGGCGGCGTGCTGGCCCAAGCAGCGGAAGCAGACATCACTGTGATTGCCTATGACCGTTTGATCATGGACACAGCGGACATCAGCTTCTACACTACATTTGACAACTTTGCTGTTGGTGTGATGCAAGCAAACTCCCTGTTGCTGGGTCTCGGCATCAATGATGGTGCAACCGGTCCCTTCAACATTGAGTTGTTCGGCGGTTCTCCCGATGACAACAATGCGTTCTTCTTCTATGATGGAGCCATGAGCGTACTGGAGCCCCTCATTGAAGACGGTACCTTAGTGGTACAAAGCGGTCAAGTGGGTATGCAACAAGTTGGTACATTAGGCTGGGCTGCAGAAACTGCACAAAGCCGTATGGAAGACCTGCTCAATGCTTTCTATGCAGACCAACGCCTAGATGCGGTTCTGTCTCCCTATGATGGTATCAGCTTAGGTATTCTCTCTGCTCTTCGTGGCGCAGGATATGGTTCTGAGCAAGATTGGCCTGTTGTTTCCGGTCAAGACGCAACCAGAGCTGGTGTACAATCTATCATTGACGGCGAGCAGTTTGCCACCGTATTTAAAGACACCCGTGACCTAGCGGCGGCCACTGTGCGCATCATTGAAGCGATCACCAATGGTACCGAGCCGCCCATCAACAACACCACAGACTACAACAACAACGTATTCTATGTACCGTCTTACCTGTTGGATATCGTGCATGTTGATGCAACCAACTGGGAAGTAGAGCTGATTGACACAGGGTACTGGACGCTCGACGACTTTAACTTGTCCTAACTAACTGTACGTTTCGCTTATCGAAAAAAAGAGATGCCCAGCCGCGGCGAGGAGCAAAGGACCCTCGCTGTGGTTGGGCGGATTCGGATTTAAAGGATGTGGCACTTTGGATACTTTGTTGGAAATGAGATCAATTACAAAACGATTTGATAGTGTACTGGCCCTAGATAACGTAAGTATCACCGTGAAAAAGGGTGAAATTCACGCAATTGTCGGTGAAAACGGGGCAGGAAAATCTACGCTGATGAAAATTTTAAGCGGCGTATACCCGTATGGGGACTATGAAGGGGAAATCATTTATAAAGGTGAAACATGCCGGTTTAAGGATATTCGGGAGAGTGAGAAACAGGGCATTGTTATCATTCACCAAGAATTGGCTCTGATTCCGTATCTTTCCATATCCGAAAATATTTTCATAGGAAATGAGCAGGCCAAGCGGGGGCTAATCGACTGGAACGTGACCCACCAAAAGACGAAAGCGCTTTTGAAACAGGTGGGGCTGGATGAAAATCCCAACACGCTAGTCTCTAACATTGGCGTGGGCAAGCAGCAGCTTGTAGAAATTGCCAAAGCCCTATCAAAGCGGGTGGACGTGCTGGTGTTAGACGAACCCACTGCGGCCTTAAATGATATTGAGAGTGAAAATTTGCTCAACCTATTGTTAGAGTTGAAAAAAGAAGGAATCACCTGTATTTTGATCTCACACAAGCTACAAGAGCTTTTGAAGGTGTCAGATCAAATCACCATCATCCGAGACGGGAAGACGGTAGAGACCTTTCCCAACGAAAATGTGGACGAAAACCGCATTATCCGGGGCATGGTGGGCAGAGATATCTTAGACCGTTTCCCGGCAAGAGATGTCGTGCCTGGAGAGGTGCTGTTTGAGGTCAAAGACTGGACGGTGTATCACCCGGATATTGCCGATAAAAAGGTGATTGACCACATCAATCTCTACGCCAGAAAAGGCGAGGTTGTGGGTATTGCGGGGCTGATGGGTGCCGGACGAACCGAGTTTGCCATGAGTCTCTTCGGCGGGGCCTATGGAGCGAAGATATCGGGGCAGATACTAAAAGACGGGAAACCCCTCGTCTTAAAATCCATCTCACAGGCCATTGACAACGGGATTGCCTACGTGACGGAAGACAGGAAGCAATTCGGTCTGCTTTTAGATGAGACCATCTGTCGTAACACCTCACTAGCCAACCTAAAAGCGGTGACCCAGGGCTTGGCGGTGGATGAAATCAAAGAAAAGCGTGTGGCGGAAGATTACCGGGGCAAGATGGATTTGCGGGCCCGTGATGTGATGCAACATGCCAAGAACTTGTCCGGGGGCAATCAACAAAAAGTTGTGCTCAGTAAATGGCTGTTTGCCGACCCGGATGTGCTGATTTTAGATGAGCCCACCCGTGGTGTAGATGTGGGTGCCAAGTATGAGATTTATCAGATTATCAATGAACTGGCCCGGCAAGGGAAGTGTGTCATTGTGATCTCGTCAGAATTACCCGAGGTCATCGGGCTTAGTGACCGGATTTATATCATGAATGAGGGTCGCATCGTTGGTGAATTGCCGCAAGCAGAAGCAACGCAAGAGGCGATCATGGAACGCATTATGGAACACTAGGGGGCAGGGTAGATGCTGAGTTATATCAGAGAGAATTTAAGGCAATACGGTCTCATCGTTGCGTTGATTGTCATTGCGCTGGTTTTCCAGTTTTTGACAGGCGGGACGATTTTCCGGCCGGCAAACATTACAAGTTTGATTTTGCAAAACGGCCATATCCTGATTTTGGCTGTAGGGATGACGCTGGTCATTGTAACGGGTAGAATTGACCTGTCAGTGGGCAGTGTGGCCGCCTTTGCCGGTGCATTGGCTGGTGTGTTAATCGTACAACAGGGCTGGCCTGTATGGCTGGCTATCATTGTGACGTTGCTTGTTGGGGTATTAATCGGCGCTTGGCACGGCTTTTGGATTGCATACGTCGGCGTTCCTTTCTTCGTGGTCACCTTGGCGGGGATGCTTATTTTCCGCGGGGCAGCCATACTCTTGTTAGACGGCCTGTTTGTGGGGCCCTTTCCCCAAAGCTTCCAAATGATGGCCGCCGGGTTCATCCCGGACATGTTTGGCGGCAGTGGGTTTGATATCATGGCAGTGGTGGTATGTGCGGCACTTGCATTGATTGTCATTATTTTAGAGGCCAAAAAACGTGCCGTATCTAAAAAATATGACGTAGAGGCAGAGCCGATTCTGTTCGTGGTGGTCAAGCTTGTGTTCATTATTGGCGCCATCGGGCTGTTTGCCTATTGGTTCGGTGCGTCTAACGGTATCCCGAACATCTTGGTGGTGTTGGGCGTATTGATTGTGGTGTACAGCTATATGGCAAACCGAACCATTTTAGGCAGGCACATTTATGCCACCGGCAGTAACCCCAACACAGCGAGACTGAGCGGCATTAAGGTCAAGCGGATTGTCTTTATGGTCTATGTGAACATGGGACTACTGGCGGCTCTGGCCGGTCTGGTGGTGACGGCCAGACTGAACTCTGCCATGCCGCGGACCGGTGAAGGGTTTGAGCTAGATGCCATTGCGGCGGCGTTTATCGGCGGAGCCTCTCCCTATGGCGGTGTCGGTCGAGTAAGCGGTGCCATCATCGGTGCCATGGTTGTGGGTATCATCAATAACGGCATGAACATTTTGGGTGTACCGGTAGAGTGGCGTCAGGTCACAACAGGTATGGTACTCTTAGCTGCGGTTATCTTTGATGTCTTTTCAAAAAGCAGGGCGGCAAAAAGAAAACCGGCCCTAAAAGCAGAATAAGCGCAAAGAGGGGGTATATGATGAGTACCATAAGAGGAAATATCAAGCAGCTAGGCATGATTATCGCACTGGTTGCCATGACGATTTTATTTCAGATTACAACAAACGGCACCATGCTGTTGCCGGGGAATATCACAAACCTGATCCTGCAAAACAGCCATATTTTGATCTTGGCTATTGGGATGATGCTAGTCATCATCACAGGTCGTGTTGACCTGTCCGTTGGGAGTTTGGCAGGCTTTTCCAGTGCGCTCTCCGGCATTTTCATTATCAGTTGGGGCCTGCCCCTGTGGGTTGCTATGCCTGTGGTGTTGCTGATTGGGGCCTTGGCTGGTGCCTGGAATGGGTATTGGATCGCCTATCGAAACATCCCGTTCTTTGTGGTGACATTAGCCGGGATGCTTGCCTTCCAGGGTTTGACCATGGCTGTTTTAGGCGGGGGAACCATTGCGACATTCCCCCGAGCATTCACCCAGATTGCATCGGGCTTTCTCCCGAATCTCGCCGGGGGCGGGTTTAACGTGACCGCTATTGCCCTTTGCGGGTTGGGCGCTCTGGTGTTTGTGGTGTTTGAACTACGTAAGCGCAAGACGATCCAGAAATTTGAAGGGGAAGTGGCCTCTATGCCCTTCTTCCTTGCAAAGCTCATCCTGATTGCGGGCGCAATCATGTTGTTCGGCTATTGGTTTGCCGAGGCCAGAGGGATGCCCATTATTATGATTCTACTGGCGTTCTTGGTCATCCTCTACAGCTTTATCGCCAGTAAGACCGTCATGGGCAGACACATCTACGCCACCGGCGGGAACCCCAAGGCGGCAGAGTTAAACGGCATTAAGACCAAGAAAGTGGTATTCTGGGTCTATGTAAACATGGGGATGTTGGCGGCTCTTGCCGGTATGGTGGTCGCCGCCCGCTTTGACGCCGCCTCTCCAAGAGCGGATGCGGGTTTTGAGCTACAGGCCATTGCCGCATCTTTCATCGGCGGGGCCTCGCCCTTGGGCGGTGTCGGTAAAATCGTAGGGGCCGTCATCGGTGCGATGGTGATGGGTGTCCTCAACAACGGTCTACGGCTACTGGGACACGGTGCTGACATTCAGTTGGCCATCACCGGATTTGTGCTCCTAGCTGCGGTTGCCTTTGATGTTTATGTAAAGACTAAGTCGAAATCGGCGTAAGTATGAAAACGGGCCTTGTTTGAGAAACACTTCTCGAACAAGGCCTGTTTCATTTTTGCATCATCCTGCTTTGTTAGGGTGCCGCTCGTTGTGTCGGGGTTCCCCACCACCCGGCGGGAGCGGTGCGCTAGGGGTGATGGTTGTTTGTCCAAACATATGTTCCGGCCTAGACTCGGGTAGGACTTGGTATTCACCATTTTTGCGCGCCAACATTCGCCACCATGACCTTATAGCGGTGGTTGTTGGTTTTGCATTGGTAGGTGTAGGAATGTTGCTTACCTGCATATAAATAAAATACCATAGTTTTCGGCGTTATGTTGCTGGGTGATCGAAAAAGACTCTGTAGGAGGCAATTTGATAGCTCCTACCACGCAATTGGCCTTCTAGGGGCACTCGCTTCAGCCCATGCGTTGTCCGATACGGGAATCAATTTTTTGATTTCTAAAATTACATGGAAATTAATTTTGCGAATAATTATGCGCCCTATTTGAGGAAATGTATATTCCAAGCTGGTTTTGTTAAAAAATTTACGTTCAAAGCACATAGCAGGTATAATACCGTCAGGGCAACGTGAATATTTATTCAGAAAAACCTGTTTCCGCCCCGCTACGCCTTTCTATTGACAAGAAGGGAGAAATTCAGTATAATGCAATTAATTTAACTTACTGATTTAATCTTATGTGCTTATAATTACCTATTATGTAATGCTTAAATAAAAAAAGAGTTGCTATATATCAAGCAGAAATATTGTTCGTTCTAGTCCGTGAGAAAAGCGATAAAAACATTTTGTTTTTATTATATTAAAATCAAATTTTAAGGTGGAGATGTAAGATGCGAACAGGAGTAGTAAGAAAAGGGCTAAGTATGATGTTGGCATTGTGTATGCTGTTGACCTTGGTTCCTGTGCAGGCACAGGCCAATAGCGA
>Ga0131853_10000521_pt1 | contig 70971 bp, 71 predicted proteins | sample TergutLab28metaG_FD_92764 | JGI IMG/M metagenome (GOLD analysis project Ga0131853, IMG submission 92764) | Labiotermes labralis P1 segment gut microbial communities from Petit-Saut dam, French Guiana - Lab288 P1 (version 2) (version 2) | ecosystem: Host-associated > Arthropoda: Insects >... | reverse complement strand
TCATATAAAATTGGTTTTTTCTATAATATATATATATATATGTATATATATATATATATATATATATATTTATTTTATTTTATTTTTATAATTATATTTATATAATATTTATAAATTTTTTTTTTTGTATTTTTTATAATATACAAAGACAAAAACAAAAACTCACAATTACAAACAAATAAAAAAAAAACAAATACAAACTAAAATAAATAAATAAAAAAAATAAAAAAAAAAAAAAAAAAAAAAATTAAAAAAAAAATTTAAATTTTAAAAAAAAAAAAAAAAAAAAAAAAAAAAAAACATGCAAGTTTTACAAACTTGCATAATGATTTTGCTTGTCATATTAATAATATTGCTAATTCTTTGTGCATATTGTACAATATCACCCAAAATTATAAATTTGATGTAAAATAGGTCAATATCAACTTTTTTATCAATAACTACTAATCTCATCTGGGTCGCGTATAACCCTTTCATCACTATTTAAAGAGCCAATTGTAGCTATTTCATCGGCTTCAAGTTTAAAATCAAATATGTTAATATTTTCCATCATACGACCCTTAGAAATAGTCTTAGGTATAGCAGACACACCCAAATCCATATTCCACCTCAATATCACCTGAGCGGCAGTTTTATCATATTTAGCGGCAATTTTCTTTATAATAGGCTCGTCAAACAAATTCAACTTTCCACGCCCCAAAGGACTATATGCAGTAACTAATATTCTATTTCCCTGACAATATTCACGAATTTTTACCTGCGTCAAATATGGATGATGCTCGTATTGATTAACAGCAGGCGGCACTTCCCAAACCTTAGCAAGCTCTTGCAAATGATGTATTTTAAAATTGGCAACACCAATCGCTTTCGCTCTACCGCTTTTGTATATTTTTTCCATTGCCTTCCACGTTATGGTATAACGCTCGGGATACGGCCAATGCATTAAATAAAGGTCAATATAATCCAAACCTAACTTTTCAAGGCTTTTCTCAAAAGCCGCAATCGCACCATCGTCCGTCATCTGCGCCGCATTATGCACCTTCGTCGTTACAAAAACCTCCTCACGTGCAATACCGCTGCGCCTAATCCCCTCGCCCACCATATCCTCATTACCATAAAACTCCGCCGTGTCAAAAGCCCTATAACCCGCCTCAATCGCATCTAACACAATAGACACACCAAATTCAAAATCCTGCCCAACAGCTCGCTCATCACTGCCAATCTGCGAAACTCCCATACCAAGCATAGGCATTTTTACACCATTGTTTAGCTCATAATACATCATATTTTATCCTCCATCGGCAAAAACCCTTGCCCCAAAACCTCTTTCGCCTCGGTAACAATCACAAAGGCATTCGGGTCTGCTTCTTTTACAATGTCTTTTAATTTAATAATCTCGTTTTTGGCAACAACACACATAAATACGGCTTTTGCCTGCCCGCTATAAACACCGTGTCCGTCTAAAGATGTTACGCCACGCGGCATTCTTTCCTTCAAAGTTTGCTCCATCTTTAGCGAATCCTGCGAAATAATATAACAAACCCTAGCAAAATTCATACCTTCAAGCACATATTCCATAGCCTTTGTGCTTACAAAAATCGCCGCAATAGCATACATCGAACGCTCTGGCCCAAAAACAAACAAGCCCGTCAAAATAACCGCCCAATCTAAAAACATCAAAATACGTGGCATTGACGATTTTTTTGTAACACGATGTATCAATGTAGCAAGCAATGTGCTACCGCCAGTCGTACCACCTTTGCGAAAAGCAATACCAACGCCAGCACCCGCCAAAACACCACCAAACAAAGACGCAAGCAAAAGGTCAGTTTCAAGCGGATTAGGCACAAATTCAAACAAAAATAACACCAATGTCAAAAACATAGACCCAAAAATAGCTTTGGATATAAACTTAACACCCAAAACCTTCCAAGCAATCAACAAAAGCGGTATATTAATCCCAAAATTCGTCATCCACACAGGCACAGTAAACGCCAAATCCTGCGTATAATGATAAATAATAATACCAAGCCCCGAAACTCCACCTGTTACAAGATTATGCGGCATAAAGAAAAAATGTATAGCCACACCCAACAAAGCAACACCAACAGCCACCTGCAAATATTCCAATATCACCTGTTTAATGCTCTTTTTAACCATCACATAACACCTCGTATTTTTCTAAATAAAACCACAATAGCAAACTTCACCAAAACCCTCTGTCGCCAAATACGGCTAGGTTGTCGCAAAAGCCGCCAAAGCCACTCCAAACCAACCTTACGAAACAACTTTGGCGCACGTTTAAGCGTGCCGCTCATCACATCAAAACTACCGCCAACACCCATTGCAACCTTCACGCCAAGACGCTCCATATTGGCGGCAATCCACCGCTCTTGCCGTGGGAAACCAAGCCCAACAAGCAACACATCCGCCCCCGAAGCCTTAATATCCGCAATAACATCTTCTTCACCATCTGCGTCAAAATATCCATCTCGCACGCCAACAATCTCAAGCCCGTCAAAACGCTCCATCATCACATTCTTTGCCATCTCAGCAATACCAGGCTTGCCACCTAAAAAATACCACTTATATTTCTTGCCCTCATCAGTACCAAAAACATTCATACACAACTCAATACCCGGCACTCGCTTCACAATCCTATTTTTCGTCAACCGTGAAGCGTAAACAATCCCAACCCCATCAGGCACAACAAGCCTGCCACCATTCAAAATTCGGCGAAAATCCTCGTCCTTGCGTGCCAGCATAACCATCTCGGGGTTAGGCGTAAACACCGCCGCAGGTTCATCACCCGCCAAAAGTCCCAAAAACCGCTCACAAGCGGCTTCTGGCAACAAATTATCAAATTCTACACCCAAAATATTCGTCTTCATTAAAACAAATCCCTATCAATAATATTATGCGCAATAACCGCATTTTTTGCCGCTTCTTGTGCCAATTGTTCCGTTTTGTCCGCCAGCTCCGCCACAATCTCATCACGCCGCTTCATAACCTGTTCACAAAGCCCAACAAGCATCATAGCAGATATTTCGTCCAAATCCAAATAATGCTTCTGACCCAGCACATCCATCATCGCCGCCACCTTAGGGTCATATACCAACCCAATAAGCGGCACACCCGCATTTGCGCCATATATGATAGAATGTAAGCGCATACCAATCAAAAACTCGCCGCCGCTAATTATCGCCAAAATCTCCTCGATAGAAAATTCTTCCTCAATAAAATAGCCTTTTTGTCTAACTCTTTCAAGAATTTTGGTAGAAATCTCGGCATCATTTGATGGTTGCATAGGAATAAAAAGCGGATGTAATCCATATTTTTCCACCATAAAATCGCAAAAAACCGACATTTCTCCAATAAAATCATCCTTCAATGTACGCCACGACCGTATAGACACACAAAAATATTTCTTGCCCGTCAACTGAATTTTATCCAACAACGCCCGTCCGCCCTCAAAATCCGCTTGTCTAAAACCAAAAGCGGCATCTGCCGTAACACTAATAGCATCATTTTTTAATCCCAATTCGTGCAAAGTCATAAGCGACTGCGTATCCCTAAGCGTGATATTTTCAACATTTTCAAGAGCCGCAACCGCTCTACGCTTACTTTTTTCCGAAACCAACGGTCCAATACCATTGGCATATAACATTATCTTAGCCCGCCGCTTATGCGCCTGATTCATCACAAAAGTATAGTAAGCAAGACTTCTTGTAGATGTCAAATCTTGGATAAGGCTACCACCACCCATTATCAGCGTGTTCGTCCGCTTCAAAGCCTTGCGAATTTTAACAAAATTAAAGCGATGCAATGTGTCAACCTCATAAATCTCTTGTGTTTCCTTCGGACGTTTAGAAATCGCCGTAATCCTAATTTTTGGTTCAATTTCACGCAAATCCTCTACAATCGACCTTAAAAGCGCATCATCACCGTGGTTATTAGAGCCATAATACCCCGAAACCAGCGCATTTATCGGTCTTGGGCACTTCCTTACAGCTGTATAAAGCCCCAAAGTATCCGTCGCCATCTTTTCTATAGAGTAATTGTCCGCAACCATTTTTCTCCCAAACTTTGCTAATTCCGCCAGCTTGTCATCCGACGCATCCATCAAAGCAAAAACATCCCGCTTCAAACCCTCCATTGTAACAGGTGCAGTCCCACGACAAGTAAAATTATTCGCTACAGCCGCCGCAAGCGTAGCAGGTTCAAAAACACCTTGATGTCCCTGCCCGCCCGACAAAATCACAGGTTTACCACAAGCCATAGCCTCTAATGCAGAACGGCTAACACCCACAAAAACATCCGCCGCCGCCAAAAACTTAGGCACATCCGTCCTCGTTCCCGTAACCACAATATATTGCGTACCAATAGTGGTATTCGCCACCGCCGCTTTTGCCTTAACTGCCTCAAAATCGTTGCCGTCACCAACAATGATTATGCGACTATTTGGATTTTTTTGATACATTTCAGGCGCAATCTCAATCAATCTATGTGCAGCATGCGACATATCCTTGTCCATCCTACTAACATTCACGATTTTTTTATGATAAGTCTCCAAATCAAATTCACGTAAAACACCACTACAATCAACATCTTTGTCGCCAAAAGTTTCAGTATTAATGCCATTAACTGTCAAAAATACCTTATCGGACGGCATACGATAATTTTCCAACAAATTTTGCTTAATATCATCCGCAATAGCAATCGAAGCATCACCAAAATTTGTCAGTATACGATAAATATGAGCATTATTAAACATAGCGTGAGCCGTGGTTACAAAAGTAAAATGTAACTTTTTTTGCAACAATCCGCACAAAAACGCAGGAATCCTAGCGTGAGCGTGAACCAGCTTAATATCGTGGTCAACAATCACACGCTTTAATCCCAAATACGACGCCACCAAATTCCGCAACTTTTTGTTGTGTAACGGAGCTTTAAAATGCTGTATACCCGCCGCCAAAAGCTCACTTTCGTACACACCGCCATTTGACATTACATATACGTCCAAACCCTGTTTTTTCAAGGCTTTGCATAACTCCAACACATGGGTTTCTGCACCGCCAATCTCCATACCCATCAAAGCCATTAATACTTTTGTACCTCTAAAATCACTCATTGGCAGATTTCCTCCTCAAACGGTTCAAAATCGCAGTTTTCGCCACCTCGGCTTCTTCAATCCTAAATAATGTTGCAAATAAAATATATACTAAAACACCAATAAAGGTGATAATCCCAACCTCAAATATATCGTGCATATCTACAACATACAGTTGAACAAAGTATATTACAGCAAGCATTATCCCCCCCGCCAAAGCCATCTTTAAAAAATTCACAGCCTGCGACCTATCAAAAATTTTACATTTGCAAGCCATAGCAAAATACATCCCAAAACCCGCAATATTAATAGAAATACTCGCCGCAAGTGCAGGGCCACCAATCCCAAGCCACCCCACAAACAAAAACGCCGCAATCACATTAACCCCAATCGCCACAATCGTAATTATTGCCGGTGTTTTGCCATTATGCTCCGCAAAAAAAGCACGGCTCAAAATACTAACCAAACCATAGCCCACAATCCCAATCGCCAAAATTCCAAGAGCAAAAGCCGCTCTTTCCGTCGCTTCTGCCGAAAATTCGCCTCTCTCAAACATCAAGCGCACAATAGGAGTACGCAAAATAAAAATACCAATCGCCATAGGTAACAAAATGAAGGTTGTACCGCCAACAGACTGCCTAATGGTAGCACTAAATTCCCCATTATCCGCTCCACGAGCGGCTTCACGGGACATTTTAGGGAAAATTACATTAGTAACCGACAAGATAAACATCCCACTAAGCACAATAAAAATCGTATTCGCCGCATTAAGTTCCGCCAAATAAGCCCTATTTTGATTAGCCGCAATCGCCCCGTTTATCAACCCATTGATAGGAAATAACCACGACGAAATCATAACAAGCGGGGTCAAGCGTAAAATCTGCCTAAGCCCCTCATCTTTAAGACTTAACCTCCATTTAAACCTAAATCCACGCCTGCGAAGCGGTACAATAAAAATTAACACTTGTGCCAAATTACCAATCAAAAACGCCGCCGCAAGCCCAAAAACGCCGCCGCTACGCCAAAACAACGCCGCATATGCCAAAATCAACCCATTGGACACTAGTGACATAACCGCAGGTATATAAAACCCGCCCAAAGACTGCAAAACCCCCGTCAATGCAAAAGCCGTAGATGTCAAAAACACAGTAAAAATCGTAATTCGTAGCAACTGCGCTCCCAAAACAGCAGCCTCATAATCTTCGGCATTAAAATACAAATTAGCCGCAAATCCAGCCAAAACCACGCCAACAACAGATGCAACCATTGTCAAAACCATCACAAAACTAATAAAATTGCGTGCCAAATCAAAAGATTGTTCCCTAGAACCCCGCTCCAACATTTTATTAAAAACGGGAATAAACCCCGCAGAAATCGCCGCCGCAAATGCGGCATCCAAAAACTGTCGAGGTATAACAGCGGCAAATGTAAAAGCCGCCGCTTCAGCGGATTCTGTCCCCAAAACTCCCAAAATCACCATTTCCCGCACCAATCCGCTAACCTTGGCAAACAATACCAAAATCATTACTACAGATATGGTCTTAACCCCATTATTATGGGATTTTTCAATCTCCATCAACTCAAAACCCTTTCCACATCATATTGCAAACCATCTGCACCAACCCGCAACCGCAAAAGTGCCGCATTATCACTAATCTCACCATCATCACCATAAAACGCCGCCAAATGCACATATCGTACACCATCAATCAAGCGAACATAAGAACTTTGTCCGCCGTGCGACACCACAAAAACATTTAGCCCCATATCAACCTGCGTACGCAAAAGCCCGTGTAAAACCTCAAATTCACGCCGATTAATGTATTCAAGCGGTGATAAATTCGTATGTATCACAACATTTCCAGTAGTTGGATTTATCAAACTTTCCGCCAAAAAGCCCCATTGCCCAGCATCATTCGCCACAATCCCGCCACGTGCCGCATTTAGCGAAATCACTTGCAAATTAGCAACTTCTTCCACAGGTTCATAATGCCCAGCAAAAACTGCGTCAATTCCACCAAAGTTCGGCACATTCACAAAATCCACACGCAAACTATCCATAGCAACCGTCGAAGCAGGAAGCGTAACATTTTCACCCAAATGCCGCTCATACCGGACATTTCTAAAATACATCACATATTCCCCACTAATATCCTCACCAAGCGAAACCACCCAAATCCGCTCCAAACGCAAATTCCCAACAGCACCGCTTGGCACATCAACCGTTATCTCCTGCCAGCCATAAAAATCCACATTCCTTACAAAGTCCACAACAAAGCTATTTCCGTCTTCATCAACTAACGCACCACGCAACCAATGATAACTATTATTTCCATATACATCCAGCGTAATACTTGATGGATTATTCAGCCACATCTCCTCAAAATCAATCATAGCCGCCTGCGAAAAATCCGCCCGCACAAAGCCATAGTTTAACTCTCTCACACCATTATCATAAACACCAACGCCACCGCTAACATTAATAGGATAAGCCGCAAAACTAGCCCACCCAAATTCAACACTCACAGTTTCTGTTAAAACATCTACAATCGGTATGTATTTTCTAGCATTATGCGCCGCTATCCCCAACCATCCATTACCAGCTTCTACAGAAACAAAGAGATTTTGCACCATTTCGCCTAAATGTGGCGGATGCACTTGAAAATGCAAATCATCTATCAAAAGCGGTACAGACCGACCATAATTATCAATTCCAGTAAAAGTAAGCGCAACATTACTCCCCGCTCTAATTTCCGCCACAGACGGCACAATCTCCGCAATCTCCAACGCTTCAAAACTCGCCACAGTAACAATTTCACCAATCCTAGCCGTAACCAAAACATCACCTGCCGAATGTGCAATAATTCGCCAATCATCAGCAATTGTGGCATTACTAGCCACCCATTCAACCGCTTCTATTGGAAAATCCACAACACTCATATATGTATCAAAACCAACCAAACTTAAAGTAGCAGGCAAGCCAACCGCAATCCGCTCATTACCCAAAATCTGCAATTCTGCTAATTCCCCCAAAGGTGCGTGATTAGCCACTCCAAAAGCATTTATAACATTGCGTTGCCACCCCTCAGACGGCGTATTAACCACCGCCAAATTCTGTGCAGGTAACCTTGCCGCCATAGTCGTAGAGCCGCCACCATCAAGCGCAATAGCATTATACGCCCCAAATTCCCGCATAAAATGCGCCGCTTCTAAAAACGTCGCCCCAACAGAATCTCCACGACCATCAATAGTCATCAAGATAAGCCCATTCTGTGCTTCATTAAGCCCCAAAATCGTCCTCGGCATACGCCCATTAGCCCGCATGGCGGGAATATCAGCAATCTCACCATCATACAAAATCCGATGTTCGCCAGACAATGCCGTATGTATAGCCTCCAAATCTACATTACTAATTATTTCCATTTCTGCACGTTGCCCAATATAAAATAAATCGCCATTGCTCCAAAACGTGTCAGAATCCATTATCACAATAAACCCATTCTGCGGCACATCCACAGTATCAGCAGTAATAGACGTAATCACACCATTTTCCACTACCAGTTTATAAGCCCGTCCAACACGATTATCAATATCAGCGGTATTGGCAATATATCCGTGCGTCAAAAATGACGGAAAACCAAGCATAGACACCATATTAACAAGCCCAACGTGAAAAATCCGCTCGCCGTCAAGCAAAAAATCAATCTGCGGGCGAACATATTCCATAAAAACACCATCATTGCCCATCAAAAAACTAGCAGACGCATTATTTGCAGCGTTTACCCCATCTTGTGCAGATATTTCCCCGTCAATAATTTCAAGCCCTAAAGGCGAAGAAAAACGCCCCGCCAAACCAAAAAAATCACCATTAACCCCCGCAAATGCATTATGTTGGTTCAAAAGCGATGTAACAGATTGCTTCAATCCAAATTCTTGTGTCGAATTAAAAACACCAACACGCAAATAAGGGTCATCAAGCGGAATTTGTAACACATTTATATCCATCAAACCTGCATTAGTAATTCTTGTAGTTTCAATTAAATATGTATTATTTGATAATCTCGTCGCCTGTCTTTCCTCAAAAAAAGTTATCGGCTGTGCCTGCAAAACTGGCGCAGAAATCATCATCGCCGCCAAAACCAAAGCAACGCCGCCCCTTAAAAACCGTTTCATAAAAATCCCCCTAATTATTGCGTAATTTGATACTCGCCTTTCACCAAAAACCAAGTATCCGTCAAAGCCCTAACCCCACGGCCATCAGCCCTAGGTATAATCAAATAATGGTTAAGCTCTACAACGTGGTCGTTAAACAAATCCGCCCCCGACGTGGTATTCACAATCCCATCAGTAGCAGGAACATTAGCCACAGCAACGCCCGAGCGCAAAATTAAAACAGCCCCCTCACCACCCAAAATAACTTGTCCTGCCAAAACCTGCACAGGCGCAAACATAGGCGTTTGATTACTTGCAGCAGAGCCCTGTTCAATCCCCGCCAAAGCCTGATGTATAGCCAAATGCACATAGCTTTGCGTTACAAGCGGGTCAGAAGCATTTCCAGGATTAGCCGACCCAGAAAGTCCAAAAGGCGACAAAAACGCCCCAACAACCATAGTCCCGCATAATCCTACTATATACAAAAATTTCCTGTTTTTCTTCATATTGTCCTCCTCATAAGTTATAACCCATTATACCACATCTGCGACTAACAAACAATCTCATCTTTATGACATTTTCGTTTCATCATAATGTCTTTTCTCGTGTTCTAAAAGCCAAATTTTATTCTCCAAGCCGCCGCCATACCCTACCATTGCGCCATCTGCACCAATCACACGATGACACGGAATAATAATAGATATGGGGTTTTTATTATTCGCCCCACCAACAGCACGGCTTGCGCTAGGCTTTCCAATTTTCGCCGCCAAACCGCCGTATGACAGCGTTTCGCCATATGGTATAGTCTGCAATGCCGTCCAAACAACACGCCTAAATTCCGTACCAATAGGATTAAGAGGCAAATCAAACTCCCGTAATTTGCCCGCAAAATAAGCATCCAACTGCCCAACACATTCATCAATAATATTATTTTTTTGATACTCTTTCGTCTGACACTTATTAAAATAAAGCCCCAAAATATGACTATCATCATAAACAATCAAAAGCTCACCCATTGGCGAATTGTAAATATATTCCACAATAATCCCTCCATTTTGTACATTATAGCACATAACTTGCAAAAAATCTACATTCTTGTTATAATACTTGTGATTGGAGCTGACATAAAATGAGATTACAAAAATATCTAGCAGAAGCAGGCATTGCAAGCCGCCGAAAAGCCGAAGAAATCATTGCCGCAGGGCGGGTTTCCATAAATGGGCAAATCGCTGTAATTGGTGATAAAGTCGAAGATAGCGACATTGTGCTGGTTGACGGCGTAGCAGTTAAAACCACCGAAAAGCCTGTATATATAATACTTAGCAAGCCCGCCGGCGTTATATCGTCTGCCGCCGACCAATTCGGACGACAAACCGTGCTTGACTTAGTACAAACCGATACCCGCTTATACCCCGTCGGCAGGCTGGATTTTCACTCGACAGGGTTAATTTTGCTAACAAACGACGGAGAATTGGCGCATCATCTAATGCACCCACGAAACCACGTGGATAAAACCTATATAGCACGTGTAGCACATCCGATAAAGCCCGAAAATGTCAAGGATTTTCAAGATGGAATGTACATTGACGGTTATAAAACCAGACCAGCAGAAATAGAGATTTTGGACAAAAGTGGACGGCAGGCTAAAATACGCCTTTTTGAAGGACGCAACCGTCAAATCCGCAAGATGTTTGCAGCGCAGAACAATGAGATTGTGTCGCTAAAGCGGGTCGCAATGGGGAAAGTCGAGCTTGGCGATTTAGCGGCAGGTGCTTGGCGGCATCTAACCGACACCGAGGTGAAAATTTTGCGAGGTGAAATTGGATGAAATTTCCATCAGAATTTTCACAAAGTATGAAGGATTTTTTTGCAAGTTCCAATTATGGGTCAGTTGACGATTTCTTTCAGGCACTTGATGGTAAGAGAGAGTATGGTTTACGTGTCAACACCCTGAAGGTTGAGATAGACTTTTTACGAAAATTTTTCCCAAATTTGGAAAAAATTGATTGGTGCGACACAGGTTTTTATTATGATAAACAAGCAACATCTCCACTAGGCAAAAATCCCTTATACAATGCGGGTTTGTACTATATTCAAGAGCCAAGCGCAATGTCTGCCGCCGCAATGCTAAATGTGCAAAAAGGTGATAAAGTGCTGGATTTATGCGCTTCGCCCGGTGGTAAGTCTACACAAATTGCCGCAAAACTTGATGGTACGGGCTTTTTGCTGTCAAACGACGCAAATATGGGGCGTATACCGCAATTGGTGCGGAATATAGAAATGGCAGGTATTACTAATTCCATAATAACCTGCGAAACCCCCGAAAGGCTTGCAACCCGCTTTACAGGCTATTTTGATAAGATTTTAGTAGACGCACCGTGTAGCGGTGAAGGGATGTTTCGCAAAGACCCCACAGCCCGCTTGGCGTGGGATGTTAGCAAGCCTGCACGGTTAGCCGTGATACAAAAAGGCATTTTGCGTGAAGCGTCAAAAATGCTTACAAGTGGCGGGTTTATCGTATATTCTACTTGTACATTCAATCGTATAGAAAACGAAGGTATTATTGATGATTTTTTGCAACAAAATCCTGATTTTAAGCTGATTGAAATTAAGAGGATTTTCCCTCATTTACAGCGGGGAGAAGGGCATTTTGTGGCGGTTTTGCGCCGCAATCAAAGGTATGAAATTGAAAGTCAAAACCACGATGACAATCCAAATTACAAACATTCTGATGTATCAAAAAATGCCGATTTTATCGCATTTAGCGAAAAATATGGGGTTGTTTTGCCAAACTTGCCTATTTCACAACATAAAGACAGGCTGTATATTGCCCCACAATATTGCCCTGATATAGCGGGTTTGCGGGTTATACGTGTTGGTTTGTCGCTTGGAATATTGAAGAAAAACCGTTTTGAGCCATCTTATGCGCTTGCTATGGCTTTGCGTAAAGATAATTTTGCACAGGCCATTGACTTGCCGCTTGAACATTCCGATATACAGCGGTTTTTGCGCAATGAAACTTTTGAAATTGATGCAAAAGACGGTTATAATCTATTCTGCGTGGAGGGATTTCCGCTGGGGTTTGGGAAGGTTTTAAACGGTCGGCTTAAAAACCGCATAAATTAAGGAGATTATTATGGATGAAAGGATTTTATTAGCTGGAAATAGAGAAGTTTGGCGTGTTGGTGATGCTGTAGAGCGTGCTACAAAACCTTGGTCGAAGTCGGTTATGCGATTTTTGCGGCATTTGGAAAGAGATGGTCTGCCCGTAGAGCATATCATTTCTGTTGATGAAAACCTTGAAATATCAAGGTTTGTTGAAGGTGAGATTGTCCATCCAAAAAAATGGTCAGATGATGCGTTGTTTGAAATCGGACGGCTTGTTGCAGATTTGCATAATTCGTCAAGGAACTTCGTGCCGTGTAGTGATGACATCTGGCAAAGGTGGGGTTTGCGGAAAATTGGCATAGGTGAGCGTATTGTTTGCCACGGTGATATTGCGCCTTGGAATATTATTACTGAAGGGGTCAAACCGAAAACATTGTTGGATTGGGAATACGCAGGGTTGCTTGACCCTTTTGTGGAACTAGCACGTGTTTGCTGGCTTTTCCCACAATTAGTAGATGATGATTTGCAAGTGTTGCACAATTTGCCATCTGCGAAAAAAAGAGCAGAGCAAGTCCGCATTATTGCTGATGGTTATGGATTATCCGCCGCAAAGCGTAGCAAATTAATCGAACAAATTATTGAGGTTGTGATTTGCGAAACGGCGCACGAAGCCATTGCACCCGACCATCAATCTGACCCGCTTACATTTGGCTCTGAAGGTAATTTATGGGGCTTTGCTTGGCGAACCCGAAGTCTTTACTGGATTTGGCGGAATAAAGAAATACTAAATGATGCATTAAAATAACCAATATATGTGTTCTTTTGAAATTGTGAAGCCTAGTTTTTTCGCAAGAGCTTGAGATGGTTTGTTTTCTATGCTTATTTGTATAAACGGCGTAATGCCTTGCGAAAGCTGGTGATTTGCCACATAGCTCGCAAGTGCTATTGCATATCCTTTAGAGCGAAATTGTTCTAATACTTTTAACAATCCGACACTGCCTTCTTCGTGTATACCCGCAAAACCTATTAAATCACCATTTATATATCCTCCAAAAACTTCGCCCGCATTAATTCGCCCTATCAGATACTCTCTACCAAGGTCAAAATCATAATTAGCCATTAAGGTGTCAAAGTCCTTCATTTGCATAGGTTTTATTGACAAATTACTGCAAATTTCAAAAGGCTTCTTTGAAAAATATACCGCTTGATGGTTTTTCATCATAGTCTTATGATGCACTTTTGATACAAAATCTTCTAACATAAAGGATTGATGGAACGAAAATAGTCCGTTTTGCGGAAGATTTTCAAGCATTGTTTTGCCTGTTTTGTGATTTGCGGCGGAATGAAAGTATGCTCCGCTTTGTATATCTTTTAGACAAACACCCTCAGCAGAAGCAAGTATAATTTGTGCGGTATTTCTTTTTATTGGCACAATCATATCCATATGCAACAATTTGTTTTGTTCCAAATAATTCAAGGCAATGTCGTACATTTTATGCTCCTTTAGAATTTCGTGGGCTGTAATGGCTTACGTACACGTTTGCGGGTTATTTCGACTAAGCCCAACGTAGTTGTACCAACCAAAAGTGCGGGAATACGGTCTTTGTGGAGTTCTAGCTCAAAAAATTCTAGCAGTTTATGCATTTCTGCTTTGGATTGCAGGCGCAAAAAGTCTATTATAATTATGCCTGATAGGTTGCGAAGGCGTAGTTGATAAGCGATTTCTGCGGCGGCTTCCATATTTAAGGCTAGTTTTGCCGCCTCACCTCCCTTGGATTTTTGTTTGCCAGTGTTTGCATCTACAACAACGCACGCTTCGGTTTGTTCTATAACAATGAAACCGCCAGAGCGTAGCCATACACGCTTTTCGTGGAGTTTTTCGATTTGGGTTTTGATGAAATTTGCGGCAAAGATGGATTCTTCGTCTGTATAAAGGATGATTTTGTCGGAAAAATCAGGGTAAAGCGGGATAAATTCGGATTTTATCACATTGAAAACTTCAAGAGAATCTACAATTATTTGGTCGATGTCTTCACGTATCATTTCCATTATGGTTTTAGTGGTGGTGGATTGCGCCCAAAGCGTTGCTGGAGCTCGGTTTTTTTGCTTTTCATTATCTGCTTCCCAACGAGCTAGAAGTTGCTTTATTTCATTTACAATTATATCTTCAGATTTGCCCTCTGCAGAGGTGCGTACAATAGCGGAAAATGCAGGCGGCAAAGCGTTATTTGCAGCTCTTTTTAATCGCTTAATCTCGTCATAGTCTACTATTTTTTTGCTACAATTTATTCTATCTGCATCAAGGGATTCGTGTATCATAATATAACGACCTGCATAATTTACCGACGATGTTACATTGGGGCCTTTCGTACCTACAGCATCTTTTAAGACTTGCACGAGCATAGTTGTGCCGAGCATTGGTGGTGGCGCACCTTGAGGAAAATGGCGGCGTTCTCTGCCGTCGCGCATATCTAAAAATGCTTGTTTGTCCTCGCCTATGTCGAGAAAAATAAAGCCACCTGTTAATTTTTTTACTACGCCTAAATAGATATTACCTGCCAAAGAAGCCTCGCTTGTGTCCTGCAATAATTCTAGCAATTTTCCATTTTCTATTAAAACAGCAGTTGTGCCTTGGCTTGACTTTGATATTAAAATTTTTTTCATATTAAAATTTGTGTCCTTTCGTAACCTATATCTTTTGGCTCTATGTCAAGGTTTAGGCTGTCTATTATATATTGCGCTAATACTTGTGGTTTTAAATTTTTTGCACTTCCTGCGTATAATGTGGCGGCAATTATATCATCTTGTATTTGAATTTTGATAATTTTGTCGGCAAAATCGGTAGTTTCTAATGATTTTATTATATTTTCGTCGAATTTGGTTGATGGGAAGCGAATTAGGTATTTTGCGGCATTAACCAATCCTGCAGCGGATTTGCCCACCGAAGGCACAAGTTCTGCGTTTAAAATTTCCATACCTTGCGGCATTTGTTTATTTAGTTTTTCTACTAAGATTTTAGTATCAATTTCTAATGTTAGATATATCTCGGCAATCTCGTTTTTTCCTGACATTCCCATTGAAAGCGGCAAGGCTATGGATAGTAGCTGGTGTGGATTAAAACCTTGAGAATACGCTACGGGCAGATTTGCACGCTTGAAAGCCTTGTTAAAAAAGCTCTGCAAATCAAGATGTCCTATAAAGCGTGATGAGCCTGTTTTGCTGTAAAAAATTCTGTATCTATAGTAATTAGTTTTTGGGTCTAGCATTTTCGCTCTCCTTAATTAGATAGTCTTTTGAAACATACACGTCGACAAAATCCCATGGCAAAATTTCGTCATATGAACGGTTGCGGTAATTGTAAAAATCTAGGGTTAGACCTGTATTTTCAAAGGCTTGTTGCCAGATTTGCCAGTTGAAATGCTCGCTCCAGCTATCAAAACGTGCACCTAGCCGCCACGCTTGTTCGATTAATGAGCCAATGCGCCTGTCGCCACGGCTTAGTGTGCCTTCGATTACGGAAGTGTCTGCATCGTGGTATTTATAGCTTGCTCGTTTTGATTTCATATTTGATTTGACGAGGCGTTGTTTGTCCATAAAGTCTTGCGCATTGTGTTGTGGGTGCCATTGGAAGGGCGTATGTGGTTTTGGGATGAAACAAGACGTGGAAACCGTGATACCGGGCGGCCTGCGTCGGTTTTCCTTTGGCAGGCTGTAATAAATTTCTACAATATCGCTGGCTAGTTTGCCGATTGCCGTTAAATCTTCATCTATTTCGTGTGGTAAGCCTATTATGAAATAGAGTTTTAGCCTGTCCCAACCACCTTGGAAAGCTAATCTTGCGCCGTCGAAGATGTCTTGTTCGCTTATATTTTTGTTGATGATATCACGCATACGCTGGCTTCCGCCTTCTGGTGCGAAGGTGAGGCTGGATTTACGGACCTTTTGTACTTTTTCGAGTATGCGTTGATTAGCGGCATCAATGCGTAGTGATGGCAAGGAAATGTTGACATTATCATCTGCGAAGCTGTTGTTCAACTTATCCACAAGCTCTTCTAAATGAGGGTAATCGTTTGTAGCAAGAGAAAGCAACGAAATATCGTCGTGTCCTGTGGCTTGTATTAGACATTTGGCTTGGTTATACAGGGTTTCGACGGTTTTTATGCGATGTGGGCGGTAAATAAAGCCTGCTTGACAAAAGCGGCAACCACGTATGCAACCACGGAAGATTTCAAGCGCAACACGGTTGTGAACAACGTCAATTAGTGGAACAAGCGTTTTTTCTGGATAATATACATTATCCATATTTTTTACGATTACTTTTTTTATTTTTGCGGGCGCAACGGGATTATTTGGCTTAAAATCAGCAATAGTTCCGTTTTCGTTATATATAACATCGTAAAAACTTGGGACATAAATGCCATCTAGTGTTGCGATACGCTCCAAAAATGCTTGTTTGTTGAAGTTTTCGCCTTTCATTTGGTTATAAATATCAAAAACATTGTCAAATTGTTCTTCTGCTTCACCAATGAAGAAAAAGTCGATAAATTCTGCCAAAGGTTCTGGATTAACTGCACAAGGACCGCCTGCGCAAATTATTGGATGACTGTCACTACGGTTAGCAGAATGTAGCGGAATACCTGCTAAATCTAGCATATTAAGGATGTTTGTATATGTCATTTCGTATTGCAATGTAAACCCTATGAAGTTAAAATTTGATAAGGGTGTGTATGTTTCTAGCGTACAAAGTGGTAATTTTTTGTCACGCATTATTGCTTCCATATCTGTCCAAGGTGCAAAAACCCGCTCGCAATATACATCATCACGGCGGTTAAATAGTCCATATAAGATTTGCAGTCCGTTATGGCTCATTCCTACTTCGTAAACATCAGGAAAGGCGAAAGCAAAGCGGGCTTGCGAACCGTTTAACTCTTTACGCATCATATTAATTTCGTTGCCGACATAGCGGGCGGGCTTATCCACCCTCAATAATATTTCATCATTATACATCTGTATCATCCTCATTTTTATTATCATCCACTCTAATAACCTTTGTAACAGATAAAACGTCGCCTAGACGGTGATGCTTTTTATTTATTAGTATCAAAATAAAACTAACAACATCTACGATACGTAGCAAATTTCTTAACGTAGATTTTAGCAATGTTATAGGTTCGTCATTTTCGTTTACCACACGCAAAGACATAAGGCGTTTTCCTAGGGTTTGACCATTTTCAAACACTTCAAAGTAAATATTATATGCGCAAAATACTACGAAAAACGCTGTTGCGAAAATGATTATTACGCCGAAATTAACATAATCTGCACCAAAAGTTTGTCCTGTTATAATGGCAAAAATTAGGTAAATTAGCAACGAAACAGCAATTGGGATAGTTAGGTCTAAAAAAATGGCAAGAGTTCGGCTACCCAGCCCTGCAGTTTTTGAGCTGTGTTTTGTCGGATAATGGAAACTAAGGGCGACAAGATTTAGACGTGGCGCAAAAAATGACATAATTATGTACGAAATGCCTAGAAGTACGTAAAATAGCGGGTCTACAAGATTCATTTGATGTATTAATGCCCAAGGTGAAAAGATATGGTGTAGTAGTAAAAAAATACCAAAAAAAGCGACGACTTGTATTATTGTTATAAATGTCGAGATAATGAAAATTCTGGTAAATCCACGCTTGAAAACGAGTTTTGCACTTGCAAAAATTGCGCTGAAAAAATATTTTTTTTCTAATACCACAAGATTAACTGAGAAAAACGTAAAGGTACGCAATAATATAATTATTAATAAAGAAATTGCCAATAAATAGGGAAGCAAGGTAAGTATGCTAGTAAAATTTATCACCGCAATTGCTATTAAAACTGCAAAAAACAAGAGATATGCAAACGATTGTGCAATGGTAAGGCTTAATATGCCAAGAGTTCTGCGCAATATTGCCCTTAGCGTTTTTGCCAATCCCGTCCCTTCTGGGGCGGCATTGGCGGCAATTACGCCTGCTGATGACGCCATTGAAAAAAAAGCGATAAAAAACGCCGCAACCGCCATAAAAATCACAAAAAAGTATATACCATCAACAAGCTGATTGCCGTCTGTAAAACTGGGTAAAGCTGGCTGTATAACACCGAAGCCCAAAAAAGATAAGCCCACAATAAATGCGGCAAAAATGATGTTCATAACACCCAAAACGCTTGTATTAAGCCCAAAACGATTCATATACCTATCCAAAGCTGTATCGCAGAAAATGCCAAGATTATCGGCTTTTTTATTCAAAAATATCCTCCTCCTTTGCTAACTAAGTATTATACCATATTAAGAGATATTGTGTCAAGCACAGCATAATATTAGCTAAAACAGTGTTTGTTGTTTGTTGTATCCCGCTTTATAATTGTATATTATCGCCTTCATATCGTGCAAAAGACCTAGGCGGTTACATTCTTGCTCGTAAATTGTCCAAAGTCGTTTGTAATTTGGCGATGGGATATTGTAACGGTAGCCATAGCGTTTTGTGTATTTTTCACTTATACCTGGCAGAGATTTGTCAAGTTTGTCGTAAAAATATTCTCTGTTTCCATTTCGCAAAGTCATACCCATATAGCTGTATGCAAATTTTGCGCCCACTTCTTTTGCTCGACGCAGGATTTGTATTATATTTTCTTCGTTGTCGGTTATAAATGGTAGAACGGGTACAATTAGCACTCCACAGAAAATACCTGCGTTTGCTAGGGTTTGCAGGGCTTCTAGGCGTTTTGATGTCGGCGAAACATTTGGTTCTATAATTTTACATAGTTTATCATCAGCGGCGGTTATTGAGAATTTTGCGATAACAGGCGAATGGTCGGCAACATCTGCCAAAACGTCGGTATCACGGGCGATTAGAGCAGATTTTGTTGTTAGCGACACGCCAAAGCCGAATGCGTTTATTAGTTCCAGCGCATTGCGGGTTAGGCTTAGCTTGGCTTCTATTGGGTTGTAAGGGTCACTCATTGCTCCCGAGCCTATAACGCCCTTTTTTGCTTTGCGGCGTAGGTCGTTACGGATTATTTGCAGAGTGTTTTCTTTAACATAAACCGTGTCAAAATCAGGGTTTTGGTAACAATCGCTTCGGCTGTCGCAATAAATACAGCCGTGAGAGCAGCCACGGTAAATGTTCATATTATAATCAAGCCCAAACCATTGGTCTGCGGCTTTTGTCTTATAAACAATTGATTTTGCAGGGATTGTGGGAAACTCCATATTATCATCCTGTAATAAATTTTTGGATTTTTTTGTCAGTAGCATTTGGATTTAAGGTTAATATTTGTGATTTTATGGTTTCTATTGCGGTTGCTTTGTCTATTTTTTCGGCTTCTGCGAAGGCTTCGGGGAAGAAGGTTTCGGTGGTGCAAAGCACGGTAGAAGCCCAAGCGTTGTTGTTGTCCATTTGTTTTGTAGATTTATAGGCTTTGCCGCACATTGTTAAAAACATTCCCATTTGCAATTCTGTTAATGCTTTGTCGAAGATGGATTTTTCGTCGCTTCCAAAACCTGCCGCTTTTTTCATTTCGTGCGTTGGCATCATACCGTTTGTTGCAACTTCGGTATAAATGCGCTTTGCGGCGTGGCTTATTATGCCGCTTTCATAGGCTTCGTCAAAATCTAAGCCCAATGGCCGACGAACCGCCAGAAAATATGGATACCATTTGCGGGTTATAAAACCGCTTTTTTTGAAAAATAGCTTGGCATAGGCTATGTCGTTATGCTCGTGCAATACACGCATACGCCATTCCCACGGGTCAATATCTGGGTCGCCGCAATGCCAAACAATGGGCGTTTTATATGGTGCGGCTTCGTTCCATCCCCAATTTATAATTGCATATATGCCGTCATCATTGCCGCCACCCATTGAAAATCCTGCATCAAGCAAAACATCCAGAAAACTGTTGTAATTTAATATCATTATTTTTCCCCTTTAAGTTCGTGTTTTTTCGATTATAGCATATTTTTCGCACGGCGTAAATAATTATTGAAAAATTGTACAAGATGGAGTATAATGGAACGAAAACAAACGAGGAGTGATTTGATGAGAACAAAAATTGCGCAGATTTTTGCGGATTCGCAGGATTTTTTGGGCAAGGATGTTAAGGTAAGCGGCTGGGTACGTACTTTGCGTGATAATAATCATTTTGGGTTTATCGAGCTTAACGATGGTAGTTATTTTAAATCGATACAAATTGTGTTTACGGAGGAAATAGAGAATTTTGCAGAAGTTGCAAAATTTGGCGTGGGTTCTGCAATTACCGTTGTCGGCACATTAATAGAGAGCCAAGGCAAGGGGCAAAGTGTTGAAATTAAAGCAAATTCTATAATACTTGAAGGTATTGCTCCGCCAGAATATCCACTGCAAAAAAAGCGTCACGGTTTTGAATATTTGCGTGAAATTGCCCATTTGCGCCCACGCACAAACACATTTTCGGCTGTTTTTAGAATGAGGTCGCTTGCGGCATTTGGTTTGCATAAGTTTTTTAACGAGCGTGGTTTTATATATGTACATTCGCCTTTGATAACTGCGCTTGATGCCGAAGGTGCAGGCGAAATGTTTGCACTTGAGAATAAGGAATTTTTTGGCAAGCCCGCAAGCCTTACGGTTACGGGGCAATTAAATGCAGAAGCCTATGCGCTGGCTTTTGGCGATGTTTATACATTTGGTCCTACTTTTAGAGCAGAGAACTCTAACACATCACGCCACTTGGCAGAATTTTGGATGTTAGAGCCGGAAATGGCTTTTGCAGAGCTTGGCGATATGATGGAATTGGTCGAGGATATGATAAAGTTTGTAACAAAATTTTGTATGGAGCAAGCACCCGAAGATGTGGCGTTTTTTGATAAATTTATCGAGCCGGGGCTTATTGACCGTTTGAAAAATGTGATAGAGTCTGACTTCGGTCGCATCACTTACACAGAAGCTATTGAAGCCTTGCAAAACAGCGGCAAAAAATTTGATTACCCCGTTAAATGGGGTAGTGATTTACAATCAGAGCACGAGCGTTATATTAGCGAAGAATTATTTAAAAAGCCTGTATTTGTAACGGATTATCCAAAGGATATTAAGGCATTTTATATGCGCCGCAATGATGACGGAAAAACTGTGGCGGCTTGCGATTTGCTTGCGCCTGGTATTGGTGAAATTGTTGGTGGTAGCCAGCGTGAAGAACGTATCGACGAGCTTATTAAGGCTATGGAAGATAATAACATTCACCAAGAAGGCTTGCAATGGTATTTAGATTTGCGCCGTTTCGGCGGGGCAAAGCATAGCGGATTTGGACTTGGCTTCGAGCGTTTTATTATGTATATTACGGGTATGACGAATATTAGGGATGTTATCCCCTTCCCTCGTACGCCTAATAATGCGGAGTTTTAATATGGATTATAAGACAATAAGCTCGCAGGAAGTCTTCAATGGACGTGTTATGCGGGTTACTGTTGATGAAATTTTGTTACCAAATGGCAAGATGAGCGTGCGAGAAACCGTGCATAACCGTGATGCCGCCGTTGTTTTGCCCATTGATGATGACGGCGGTATCTTTTTGGTGCGGCAATATAGGCATAGCGTGCGGCGTTTGGTGCTTGAGGTGCCTGCGGGGGTTTTTGATGGCAATGAAACCCCCGAACAATGCGCTTTGCGAGAGCTTGAAGAAGAAATTGGATTAAAAGCCAATGTTCTGACGAAAGTCTGCGCCTATCACGGCTCTATTGGTATATGTAGCGGAATGATGCATTTGTTCATCGCAGAAGATTTTACGCAAGGTATGCAAAATCTTGACCCTGATGAATTTCTTACAATCGAGAAATACACGGTTGATGAGTGTGAAAAAATGATACAAAATGGTGATATTGTTGATGGTAAAACGATTTTAGCAATTTTTGCTTATAAAGCATTAAAGTAATTTAAACTCACCTTTGCGAATAGGCTTGTATGTGGGCTTTGCAAAGGAGGAAAAGAATTGCTTAAAAAACCAAAATTTTGGGTGTTTTGTACTGTTTTGGCGGGTGTTTTGTTTGGGGCTTTGCGACCGTCTTTTTTGCCCGCAGAAGCAATGGATGAACTTTTGGTTAATTTAAACAATTTTTCGGTTTTTTTCAATGCTAATGAAGTTGACGCAGGCAGTTTATTATCCAGCCTTTTTCGGCACTGTTATATTTTTATTTTGATATGGGCTTGCTCATTTTTGCCAAAGTTTTTTGCAGTTACATATTTATTGCTTTATTTGCGGGCTATGACGGCTGCTTTTTCTGCGGCTATGATGATTTGGGCTTTCGGCGGCGGCGGCGTTTTGACAGCTATTGTTTTGGTTCTGCCGCAAAACTCGCTTGTTATTTTTGTTGCAATGTATACTATTTGCATTATTTTTGAACGACAACGCAAAAAGATGATGAGGGCGGTTGTTTTTGGAGCGGTTGCGGTTGTTATCGCTACTTTTTATGAGACTTTTATTGCACCTATGCTATTTACCTTCCTAAATATAGGAGTTTGAAAAAAATTATGAGCGTTTTTATATTAAAGACTATTGCTATAATTTCTATGTTAATCGACCATTCTACGGCGGTTTTTGTGCCATTTACAGACGAAAATTATTGGTCGTATATAATTTTGCGTGGTTTGGGACGTATTGCTTTTCCAATATTTGCATTTTTAATTGCGCAAGGGTGCTTGTATACAAAAAATATAGGCAAATATGCTTTGCGTCTTGTTATTTTTGCCCTTATTTCAGAGCTTTTTTATGACCTTGCTTTGACGGGTGAAGTTAATTTTTTAGCTGACACAAATATTTTCTTTGCATTAGCTTTGGCGGTAGCGGCCATTGCTGTTTATAGGCTACTTTTACGTCCAAATTGGGAGATTGTGGCGGCTTTAGTTGTGGCACCTTTTGCAATGGTTGCCGAGTTAATCTCCAGCGATTACGGAGCTTTTGGCGTTATCTTCATATTTTTGCTATATCTTGCAAATCCTGCCATCAAATGGCGTATGGTTGTTATTATTATGCTTTGGGCAATTTTTAACTATCTTGACCACCAAATTTTTATATTGTTTTGTCTTGTTCCTGCCGTTTTGATAGCATTGCATAGCGGAAAACTAGGCTTTAATCACATACTTGCAAAATACGCATTTTACGCATTTTATCCTGCCCATTTAGCGATTTTGGCATTGTTAAAAAAAATTTAATGAAGTTTCTGCTAAAAAAGCCTTTACATTTTTCAATAACTATGTTAGAATGTTGTAAGTTTTGCGAATGGGTACATATTTTGCACCCAAATTAAATCTGGCGGCTTCAAACTTTGGAGGAAATTTTGGCATCGATTGTTAAATATTTGTCGTGCTAATAGCGGTTTAGCCGCTTAGATTTAGAATAAAATAAGTGTAGAAGCCGAAAATAATATAATGGCTTCACAAAACGAAAAGGAGAGAAACAAAAATGAAAAAGAAATTTTTAGGCTTGTTTGCCATTGTTTTGGCAATCGTTGTGTTTGCGGCTTGTTCACGCCCTGTTGACCCAGTTGACAGCGATGTAGAAGAAATGGGCAACAACACATACCGTGTAGAAGTTAACGGCTGGGGTAGCAGCGGCACTAATACTTTTTGGGTATATGTTCAATTCAGCCCAGACTATTCAGAATTAATTTCTATCGAATCTGATTTTGCTGGCGAAACCGCAGACTTTATGCCTGCCGTGCGTGATATTCGTGACTTAATTGTATATCACCAAACCCTTGAAGGCATCCATACCAACACAGGTTCTACCACTACCGCAAACGCTTTGGTTTCGGCTGTTGAAATGATATTTGAATATGTTAGTTTTGAAGCTGGCGAAGCTGTAGACCTAGAGCCTGTTGAAAACCCATTGCGTCCTGAATTTGACCGTACAAGCCAATTCTCTGCAAGTGCTATCGGCTGGCAAATGGACGGCGGTGCTAGAACAAGCGGTTTTGGTCCAGGTAACGAAAATGTATACGTTTATGTTGTAATGAACGATGACAACACTGTTATTGAAGAAATTCTTGTAAACTTTAATTACGAGTCTGCTTCTTTCGTAAATATGATGCACCCTATGATTGTTGACCAAATCGTTGCTAACCAAGGCACAGAAGGTATTGAAGTTTGGACAGGCGCAACAGGCACTACAGAAGCAGTTATTGCTGCTGTAAACACTGTTTTGGATAGAATTGGTTTTGTACCACCTGCTGAAGATGTAACCGAGCCGGATGATGGTGATGTTACTGAGCCGGATGATGAAGACCCAACTGAAGCACCTGCTGAAGACACTACAACTGTTGCGGGCGGAACAGAGCCAACTACTACCGCTCCTACTGTTGCCGCAGGTATCTTCAACCCAGGTTCACAAACAGCTACATCTACACAAAGCTATGCTAACAACCCTAACAACGAAGGTGGTCTTTCACCTGCAAATATCGTTTTAACTGTTACCTTTGATAGCAATGCAATCACTGCTGTTTCTGTAGTAAGCCAAGGCGAAAGTAGCGATTATTGGAGCCAAGCATGGGGCAGACTTTCTGCTCAATTTGTAGGCAGAGATAGTACAGCTGGTATTAACACTGTTAGTGGTGCGACTTACACATCTCGTGGTATCATTGACGCTGTAAACCAAGCAATTACTGCTGCAAGAAGATAGTTAAATTTATACATCATAAAAAGCCAATGGCATAACACCATTGGCTTTTTATTGTAGAAAACGTATCACCACACAAAAAGCGGCTACATCCAAATTAGCCGCTTTTACTTAATTCATCGTTCGTGATTATTATTGCTCCATTTGCTTGCCAATAAAACCTGCGGCGGTTTGTGCCAATTTTGTTTCTAATTCGCCCATTTTTTTATCAGGAGACAAAAACAATATTGCGCCCAATACGTCACCTTCAGCCATTATCGGCGTTATCATTTGGTTTTCATATAATTCTTCGGGGTCGTCCTCTAAAATCGGCACAAAATTGGATTCGCCACGTGCCGCCGTCTGCGTGCTACGTGAATTTATTGCTTTTTCCAGCTGTGGGCTGATGTGCTTTTCAAACAGCTCTTTTTTAGCTCCACCCGACACGGCAATAATTTGGTCTTTATCCACAATACAAGTGATATGACCGCTACTTGATGCCAAACTTTCGGTATACTCTTTAGCAAAATTGCCAAGTTCGCCAATTGGTGAATATTTTTTCAATATTATCTCGCCTTCTCGGTCAGTAAAAATCTCTAAAGGGTCGCCTTCACGTATACGCAAAGTGCGGCGGATTTCTTTTGGAATCACCACCCTTCCAAGGTCGTCTATGCGCCTAACTATACCTGTTGCCTTCAAAATAATTCCTCCTTGTATTTTGGAAGTAAAAGTCACGAAAAGTTATTCAAAGCTATTATTTGACAAGGAAAGGATTTTTATGCATTTTAGCTTGATATGTGTTATGTAGTTAGATTTTATTATCCAATTAGATATTAACAGCGAATTATTTTTTACAGAATATCAGGCAAAAGCTAAAATCGGCACGTTGGTCAAGATGGCGACGGCATACAAAATCATTGCGAGATGCGTGTTGAAGATGTAAAGGACATCACATTGTCAAGAAATACAGAAAACCCAAGAATGTATGCAAATTTGAAATTGATAATAAAACAGTTGTGTTATTTTAAAACAGTAGCACTATGCACTGTTTTATTTTGTCAAAATAAAACTTGATACCTCAAAACGAAAGATTTATCCATATTCTAATGGCGAAACCATTGTTGTGATTAAGAACTTCTAAGGCGCCACCCATTTTTTCTATCAATAATTTAGCTATATACAGACCTAAGCCTTCGCCTTCTTTTTGCAAAATTTTTGCGTTTTTTCCACGATAGAATTTTGTGGCAACAAGCTCTATTTCATCTGACTCTATCCCATCTCCATAATCAATGATGTCAATTTGCAGACCCTTTCCTTGAATATTGAAATTAACATCAATATTTGTATCTGCGTATTTGTATGAATTAGCTATGATATTGCCAATTACCTGCTCCATTCTTACTTTATCAATTTCAATAAGACAAGAAGGTATCGGGCTTAGTTTAGTTTTGGATAGATGGTCAGAATTTTTAAATAGGTCGCTTAAAATACTGCTGTCTTCACTTGAAAGACTTATTTGTAATTCTCCCAATTCTTCCAATGTACTGTGTAAAATATCGTTCATTAATGCGTTTATCTGATTTGCTTTTGTTTCTATTATTTTTAATTTTTCAGCGGTGGCGGGGTCATTGTTTTTTATCTGCAAAAGCTCTATAGTTAGTTTAATTGATGTTATAGGTGTTTTAATATCGTGGCTTAACGACGCAATTAGTTCCTTTTTTGCACGTTCTGCTATTATTTGTTTTTGGCGAGCTTCTAGCAATGAGGCTCGCATAATATCAAAACTTTGCGTAAAAAGCCCAAAAGGGTTATTTTTGCTAATCGGCAGCTGTTCGTCCAATATACCGATGGATATTTTATGGGCAAAATGTTGGATGCGCTTAAACGGCAAGATTATCGACTTATATATAAATATAAGAAATATTGCGACAGTTAAAAGCAATAGCGCAAAAGTTATGATTACAATATAAAATCTAACATATATACCTTTATTTGGTCGGATGGTTTCAATTAAAACTGTACCCATATTGCGACCATTTATATCAATATTCATCGGCAAAAAACCTTGGGCTATAGCGGTATGTATATTGGTTGGTAAGTCTTTTATAGATGAATATACAGCTTGACCATAATCGTCTATAATGAAGAATGGGTACGAAAAAGCAATTTGCTCTAAAAGTTCTATATTTTCCCAATTCAAAGTAATCTGTTGTATAATATGGTTAATTTCTACCGTGTCAACCATTTGGGTTGTTGCAGTATTATCCGACATAAACAAAATAAAAAAGCCTGCTAAAATAGCAATCGTTATTATTGTATAAATAATAATATATTTTTTCATTCTGCCGACCTTTCAAACATATAACCGCTTCCCCAAATCGTTTTTATATATTGTGGCGAGCTTGGGTTATCTTCCAATTTTTCACGCAAATGGCGTATGTGAACACTTAACGTCCCCTCGCCTATAAAGCTGTCACCCCACACTTTATCCAACAGCTCATCCTTGGTTACCCTTTTATCACTATTATCAATTAAATACAAAAGCAGCTTTAACTCCAAAGGTTTTAACTTTACAATTTCCCCATTTCGGGTTACACGGTCGTTGCCCCTATCTATTTCAACATTGCCAAATTGTATAATATCACGCACGGCATTGTCTGTTTTTGGCGTTTGCACACTGCGCCTTAATATAGCCTTTGCCCTAGCAAGCAACACCGACATTGAAAATGGCTTTGCCACATAATCATCACCACCAATGCCAAGAGCCACCAAAATATCATCATCCGTACTTCTTGCGCTTATAAAAATAATAGGCATATCGGATGTTTCTCTTAATTTTTTACATAAAACAAAGCCAGATTCATCTCCTAAATTTATGTCTAAAATTATAAGAGAAGGCTTGTTTTCTTGCGCCATTTTAATGCCTTTATCAAAATCAGTTGCATAGTCGCAACTAAGGTCAAAAAGCGAGAAATACTCGCATATTGTTTCTGCTATATTTGCATCATCGTCAATTATCAAACAATCAAGTATAAAAATCACACCTCTCGTAGAAAAATGTTAAGAAATTAATAAGAAATTAATAGCTAATTATTAAAGCAAACCTATTACAGTTTATAGTATACTGACATCATCACTTTTATTATAACATACGAAACGGGAGGAATAAAGTATGGAATTTGTAATAAACACAAAAAAATTATGCAAGTCTTTTAGCACAGGCGGTACGCAGATACACATCATTAAAAACCTAGATTTGCAGATAGAAAAAGGTGCTTTTACCGTAATAATGGGAGCATCGGGTAGCGGTAAAAGCACACTGTTGTATTCTATATCTGGTATGGACAAGCCAACATTGGGCGATGTTTGGTTTAATGAAGAAAATATTGCGACCTATACAAACGACCAACTTGCGATATTTCGCCGCAAAAACTGCGGTTTTGTTTTTCAGCAAATACATCTGATGGATAATATGAGCGTTATGGACAATGTGCTTACAGGTGCGTATTTATTATCTAGCGATAAAAAAGAGATTGAAAAATATGCCATAACTTTGTTTGAACGTGTTGGGCTTAAAAAAGAGCTATGGGGCAAATTTCCCAGCCAGCTATCGGGTGGCGAAGCGCAACGTGTAGGCATAGTGCGTGCATTAATAAACAACCCCACCCTGCTTTTTGCTGACGAGCCAACAGGCGCATTAAATTCATCATCCAGCATAAAGGTATTGGATATTATGAGCGAAGTACACACAAGCGGTCAGAGCATAGTGATGGTAACCCACGACCTAAAAACAGCGGTGCGTGGCAACAAAATAATATATCTGCGTGATGGTGCGGTGTATGGCGAGCTAGCCTTGCCGCCATATATAGGCGACGACACAGCAAAACGTATGGAAAAATTGCAAAAATTCCTAGATGAGATGGGGTGGTAGATGTGAAAAAGATATCGCACATAGCAAAGGCAAATGTTTTGCGCAACAAAGGTGCGGCTGTGGCGTTGTTTGTTATTATCCTTATTATATCTGCCTTGACGACCATATCACTAACTTTGTTAATTAATTCTGAAGATAGTATATTGGAAACTATAGAGCGAACAAATAGCGCGCACAGCCTTTTCATTATCTCTAGGTCGGACTATCATTCATCTTTTGCCGAAATTATTGAAAATGACAGCCGTGTAGCTTTATTTGAACAAACAGACGTTTTGATTGCCAATGGGGCAAATGTGGAATATGTAACATCGCGTGAAATTAATGCGGTTATAGGCTATATTGGCGCATCTGCGACAATATCTGTACCGATAGTTGTCGAAGAAGATATAAGCATACCAAGCAACATTTCAATATATTTACCTATAATTTGGAAAACTGTTGGTTATGAAATTGGCAGTCCATTTGTAATCGAACATAGAAACAGGGAAGTAGATTTTATAGTTGCAGGCTTTTTTGAAACAGCGATTTTGTCAAATCCAGAATTTGGAACTGCGAAATTCTACGCTACCGCAGAAAGTTATGAACGTCTAACCAGATATTTTAGCCGCGCTGTTTGGATGACGACTATGCTCCATAATTTAGAAGATTCTAGGCAGTTTAATCAAGATTTTTCAGACCAAATTGATATAGACATATCTGTGTTTGCATCGGGCGGCGGTGCATTTATGCTTAGCATACAAGATATACTTGACGCTATGGCGGCATTATCGATATTTGTTGCAATTATTTTGCTATTTGCATTTATACTTACAATAATTTCTGTTCTTGTTATCCGTTTTAGGATACAAAACAGTATAGAAAACACAATGCACGAAATAGGCGTTTTAAAAGCGCAAGGTTATACCAGCCGCCAAATTATAAGTTGTTATATATTAGAATACGGTGCAGTAACAATTCCTGCAGCATTTTTGGGCATAGTAGCAATATCTCCTTTGTTTGGTATAATTAACCAAATGCTGTTTGAAATGACCAGTATGCCTATTTTGCTAAATGTGAATATTATTGGTGGTATAATTGGTGCCCTAGCAATTATTGCCATTATACTATTGATTGTAATAATTTCCGCACGTAGAATAAAGCATCTTACGCCCGTTACAGCCTTGCGTGGTGGCATAGCTACAAACAATTTCCGCCGCAATTTCTTCCCACTTAATAGGTTTAAAGGCAGTGTGCATATTAGGTTGGGTTTTAAAAATATGTTTGCATATTTCAAATTGTATGCGATGATAGGTGTCGTAATAGCCAGTGCAACATTTGCTATTATATTTATAACGGCTCTATATCAAAACCTAGTAGTAGACCCTTCTGGCATTGCAGGGATAGCTGGTTTTGAAACAAATGAAGTAACGATAACCGTAACCAGACATACCGACGCTTTTGCACTTGCCGAGCAATTAGAGCAAATGCCAGAGGTGCGTATGACATCAATGTTAGATTTTATTAACTATAAAATCAATGGTATTGATGCGATAATGAATCGTGTTTCAGATGATTATTCACAGCTAGAAACCTTTGTAGCACAAATAGGCCGTATGCCTATATATAGCAACGAAATAGCTATGCCACGTATCTTTGCTCGCCAATTGGGTGTAGAAATAGGCGACGGCGTTATGGTAACGGCGGCGGGCATAACGCAAGAGTTTATCCTAACGGGATATTTTTCCACTATAGAGCTAACAAATAGCTCTGCTATAACTCTTGAAGGTATGCACAGACTAAACCCCGATTTTGCAAGAAGCACCATAAATGTGTATTTAAACGAGGGTGTAGCCTTTGAAGATTTTTCCGAAAAAGTAGCTAGGCAATTTGGTGTTTTAAATGTGTTTCGTGAAGTGGAAGGTGAAGGTTTTGCCGCATCCAGAGCCAGAGCCGAGGAGCGCATAGCGTTTTATCTTGAGCATTTTAATGTTGATAGCATAGATTTTGCAGTAATGCTAGACGGCGAGATAGTAATAAGCGGCACATCGGCAGATTTTCAAATTGAAAGAATAACAAATAACTATGAGCAAGGTATGGCAACGGTTCAAAACCTAGCGGGGGCAATAACAACGCTTGCACAGATGATATTTGCAATATCATTGATTATCGTTTCAATCGTTTTGTCAATGACCATACGCTCTATTGTAGCCAAACGCCGTAGAGAGCTGGGCATATTAAAATCCAGCGGCTATACAACACGCCAGCTTGTAAAACAAATGGCTGTCAGCTTTTTACCTATGACAGCAATTGGTGTTGCGGCAGGGTGTATTGTTGGCGCAATATTATTTGGACCTATGATGGGTGTCGCTACGGCGGCGATGGGTGCTTTAAATTTCTCAGTCACCATAAGCCCTATTATCGTCGCAACTATTGGTGTAGCTATATTGACAATCACCTATCTTGTTGCACATCTATCAGCAATGCGAATTAAAAAAATCACCGTTTACGAGCTATTAACCGATTAGGAGGATTTGTATGAAAAGGATATTGTTATTTTTGTTGGGCTTGTTTATATTAGCCATTCCTGCAACTGTGGTTCAAGCAAGCAATACAAAAGATGATGGAAGAATGTTGTACGGAATAGGCTCTACAAGCAAATTGGTTACATCCGCCGCCGTGATGAGGCTGGTTGATATGGGTATGGTCGATTTAGACGAACCCATATCAACCTATATGCCAGATTTTACAATGAACGACCCACGATATGTTTATATCACACCACGTATGCTTCTTAACCACTCGGCAGGCTTTATGGGTACGGTATGGGGCAATGCAATGCTTGCAGGTGATAGTAGCACATATTATATTGATAATTTTTTGGGTATATTAAGCAATCAGCGGCTTATACACCACCCCGGCGAACGCTCCATTTACAACAACGACGGCTTTACTGTGGCAGAAATTTTGATAGAGCGTGTTAGTGGTATTAGTTTCACAAATTTTATAAAACAAGAGCTTTTTGAGCCGCTGGGTATAGCAAACTTTGTTTCACCGCAAAGCGATTTTGACCGTGATAGAATGGCACCTGTATATTTAAACGGCTCACGCTTATTGCCAGAATCCCTGGGTGTTATTGGTAGCGGCGGGTTATATGCCACAATGGAGGATTTAGCTCGATTTGGTCAAATTTTTATGGACAACGCCGATGGTATAATTCTTTCTCCAAAATCTGTTAATGAAATGAATAGTATACAACATAAAATGGATTTGTTGCCAAACGCAAACACTGTGTTCCGCTACGGTTTGGGTTGGGATGTTGTGGATTTATATCCATTTAATACATTAGGCATACAAGCATTAAGTAAAGGCGGTAGAACAAATGGGTTTTCTACAGATTTAACCGTTATACCCGAATTTAATCTTGCCGTAGCAATTTCGGCTTCTGGCAGTGATGTTGAGGTTAACCCAATTGTACACGCAATTATACTTGAAATATTGATGGAAGAAGGCTTGATACCATCCGACACCACAATCAATATGCCAGAACTTAATCTTGAACCCGCCCTAATACCAAGCAACATCAAAACCAAGGCAGGAAGCATTTATGACACAGGTGTTTCAAACGAGCTATTTAGAATTGATTTTACAGATTATACTATGCTAATGCATCCCATAGCGGGTTTTACCGACCGACCGCTAGAATTTTTACACAACACTGATGGCGTTTTTGTGTCAATAGATGGCAATAGCCTTGCCGTTATAGCGGGTAGGCTTAATCAAGATGCATATGCTACATCGTTAATAACTTTCTATGATAATTATATTTTGGTACAAACATACAGCGACTTACCTGGTTTGGGAATAATCGCTACATCCGCACCATTTGCACAAAGACTAGAGCCAAATACCGCTACGCAAAGTGCGCAATCTGCGTGGGATATACGAAGTAATAGGGAATTTTTATTGGTAAACGAAAGACATAGCTCGTTGTCATATATTTCATCTCACGTATTTGCGGTGCAAACACATAGTTTAATATCAGGTTTTGTAACAGCAAGTAACATACAAACCGCCAATGTCAGACCTTCATCTGTTCGGATTATAGACGAAAATAATGCCCAAGCATTTTCAACAATTCCTACAATGGGCGGTCGTGATGGTGTGGATATAAGAATATTTGTGCAAGATGGTGTAAAATTTATAGAACTTAACCACGGTGATAGAGTTTTTATGGATGCGGCATTTGCAAAAAGATTCTCCGAGCTTAATGGTCAAGTTGCAATAACAGACAATGCCATTTGGGTGGATATTGATGACGAATATGCTGGGCAAACCTTCCAAATAACAACACCCGCTAATGGCTCGTGGTTTGTATATGACGACAGAATGAACCCCATAGCAACCTCGTTAGAAAGACAGCCAAGAAACACAATAGTCCTGCCCCACGGCGGCAGAATAGCCTTTGTAGGCGAACCCAATGCCATATTTACATTACATCCTTCACAATTACACTAAATTTAACAATATAGGTTAAAAACATAACATATCTTATAATATTGATTTTTGTTGCTTGATGTAGTACAATTATGTCATTAGAAGTTCGTCTAAGGAGGAAAATGTTTGGATACGGTTAAACTTCATATTGATGGCATATACGTAGAAGGCTCGCTGGGTCAGATGATTTATGATGTAGCACACGAAAACGGCATAGAAATTCCAAAACTATGCCACAGCGACCTTGTTTGTACATACACATCCTGCGGCATTTGCGCCGTAGAGGTTAAAGGCAATGATAAACTTGTGCGGGCTTGCTCTACAGAAATTGCCGACGGAATGGTAATTTATACAAATAATCGACGGGTTCACGAAAACTGCCGTGCTATATTAAATTTAATGTTAAGCGAACATCGCATAAATTGCCGCCCGCCTTGCCAAATGGCTTGCCCTGCATACACAGACTGCCAAAGATACGTAAGAATGGCGGCAAACGGCGACTATGCGTTGGCTTTAAAGACAGCTAAAGAAAAAATACCGCTACCCGCAAGCATTGGGCGTGTTTGTCCCCGCCCTTGCGAAAGTGCTTGCCGCCGCCGTGGCGCACCTATTTCTATCGGCACTATAAAAGAATTTGTCGCAAATTTGGATATGGAAAGCGGCAAGATATATGTACCCGACGTGGGCAAACCAACGGGCAAAACCGTCGCCATAATTGGCGGCGGGCCCGGCGGGCTTGCCGTGGCTTACTTTTTGCGCCGTTTAGGACACGGTGCGGTTATCTTTGAAGCAATGCCGCAAATGGGCGGTATGTTGCGCTATGGCATACCCGAATATCGCTTGCCTAAAAATATTTTAGATGCAGAAATTGCGGCGATTAAAGGAATGGGCGTTGCTTTTCATAACAATATAAAGATAGGTAAGGACAAAACCCTGCAAGACTTGCAAAAAGGCTATGATGCCGTGGTTGTAGCGGTTGGTGCGTGGAAAGCCGCCCCGCTTGGCTGCAAAGGCGAAGATTTGCAAGGTGTTTATGGCGGCATTGACTTTTTGCGTGATGTAATAACAGACAATGCACCCAATTTTGCAGGCAAAAAAATAGCCGTTGTTGGCGGCGGCAACACCGCAATGGACGCTTGCCGTACGGCAACACGCCTTGGTGCGGCACAGGTTTACAACATCTATCGCCGTACACGGGACGAAATGCCCGCCTGCGAAATTGAAATTGAAGAAGCCGATGAAGAAGGCGTAATTTTTAGATACCTAACCAATCCTTTAGAAATTATTGGCAAAGACGGCAAAGTTTCTGCAATAAATTTGCAAATTATGGAATTAGGCGAACCCGACAACCAAGGTCGTCGTCGCCCCGTTGCCGTTGAAGGCAAAACAGAGCTTTTGGATGTTGATGCGGTTATAGTCGCCATTGGTCAATGGGCTGTTATGGACGGCTTTGAAGCGTTGAAACTAAACCGTGGGCAAAATGTGGATATTGACGAAACCTTTGCAACAAACATACCTGGCGTGTTTGCCATAGGCGACGTAGCCGACCGTGGCGCAGGCATTGCGATAGAATCTATATCCGACGCAAGCAAGGTTGTGCAAACTATGGACAGATGTTTGCTATCGCCAGAAGGTTGTCGTACATATTCTGGCGGTTACGACTTTGCATTAAAAGACGAACCAAAGGGGCCTGTTTCTAAAGACCCACGTATTGCGATACCACGCCGTGATGGAAGCGAACGCAACAAAGACTTTGCACCAGTAAACCTGCCATTGCCAGAAAATGCCGTAAAAGCAGAAGCAAAGCGTTGTTTAAAATGCGGTTGCAAAGACTATCACAGATGCAAATTGCTAGAATACGCCGCAAGATACGACATTGCACCAAAAAGATACGACCCAATACAAAGGGTGGTAGAAGCCCAAGAACAAAAAGCCGCAAAAGCCATAAAAGCCGCCGCTTTAACCGAGCCGCCTATAGAGATTAATAAAACAATTAATCTTGACCAAACAAAATGCGTGTTTTGCGGGTTATGCGTGCGTGCTTGCCGTGAAGCTCTTGGCATAAACACGCCAGCCCTAGCAGGCAAAAGCCTTGACACAAGGGTGTCTTTGGTAAAATACCCGCCGCCGCCAGAAGCCGACTGTGCTTCCTGCGGCAAATGTATAACCGCCTGCCATACAAACGCAATAAAAAACAATTGATATATAAAGGAAAGGGCGACCGTGTTTTGGTCGCCCTTGTTTTATTTATTAACATATTTTTGTAAAATAACCATCTCGTCATCAACATAATAAACAGATATGTCATATCTTTCCTTACAATCCCAACCCATAGCTTCTCTTAATACTTTGGGTATTTCAATTCTGCCTAACAAATCCATAGATGTTGTAAAATAATGTTGATGTTTGTCGTCATCTTCCTTTAACAACCGCAATATCACTATGCTACCCATAGGTAATAAAGAAAACAAAGAGCCTTCTACCAGCCGCAAATGGTCGGTTAAATCTTGCGGCAAAAACATCATGTTTTGTTTGCAAATTGTCCTTGTGCCAACATCTTGCATGTACCTAAAATCCCTGTTCATTAAAAAAATACCACCTTTCAGGTCAGATTTTTGTTTTTGGCACATCGCTAAAGATGTGCTTGACAAGTAGACCTAAATGTGATAATATCACCTTAGGTCTGAGGACTTAGTGGTTGCTTGTTGGGTGGGTACTTTGACGTTGTGTTTCACCCAACAAGCATATTGCTTATGCACCAAGTCCTTTGAAATACTCCCGATATTGATTGTATACTATTGTTTGGCTCTTGTCAAGGGCTTTTTTTTATTTTTTGTATAATCTTGTCAAACTGATTAATGTATAAAAGTACCATAAAATGTAAATACTTCCTTATAAAAAGGGGTCAAACCCATTAAGGAAGCGGTTGTTATGAAAAGAGTTATGTATATTTTGGTAGTGCTGATGATGGTTGCGATGATGTCTTTGGGCGGTATTATGGTGTTTTCGTTGATGGCGGATAGGACGGATGTGCCTGTAACGCCCGTTGTGTATGATGGCGAGGTTGTGGATGATGTCCAAAATGAAGACCTGCCCGAAATTGTATTACACACTGATGGCATTGACAGAATATCGCCGTCCACTGTTATGACATTTGATTATTATCAGCGTGAAACTGGCGGGTTTGATAGCGTGTCGGAACATCCTTCGCCGTTTTTGCTAGGGTTAGCCAAAGATGAGCTTGTGGCTGTTTTTGCCGATTGGGAAATATTGTCTTTTACATCCGAACAAGTGCATTTGCGTCAAGACACTGCCCTTTTTCACCGCCAATACATTATATCTATACACGAAGGTTTTATTGCGGTTTTTTATGACGACGAAACAGGCGATATAAAAGAGCTGACAAACCGCCCAATATCTGCATTAGCGCAAGAAGAACAACAACGCCTAATAGAAGGTATACGTGTAACGGGCAATGACGAATTGTTGCGGGCTTTGGAAGATTTTGGTTCGTAAAAAATAAGGCGACCGATGGTGGTCGCCTTATTTTATCTTGGGCCAAATATTGCATCAAATATTGTATTGTTACGTTGCGGCTCGTCCCTGCGCATTGGTATGTCGCTGACGATGTCGGTAAATAATACACCAACAAGCTCGCCTTCGCCAAAATGGTCTGCGATACGCTCTCGCACAGCATTGCGCATAATATTTGTGCCGTCAAAACCCGACACTTCTTCAATTGACAATGCATCAATTGCCGACCTTATTTCCGTATACATCCGTTGTGTGTCAATATTGCCCGTGCCGCTGTCTACTTCCAGCACAACCCTTGCGCCAAAAACCGTCTGCGAGCCGTCTGCGCCACGCAAAGATGTATGCACAGGTGGGATAGCAACCATACGTGTATCTGCCTGCGCCACAATAAACCTTGTGCCAACAAATATACCGGCGGCTATCAAAATTAACATTAATATAATAATAACAATAGCATTACGCCGTTCTTGCACTTTTGCCGCATTAGCCATAATAAACACCCCTTTGATAAAATCGTTGTTTTAATTCTATCATATCCCGCACAATTTTGCAAAGACATTATTGCATTTTTTTCAAAAATGTTATAAACTTATTATGCAATCTTACGTATATACTAAAAAGAGGTTTGTGATTAACGGGAGGATAAATTATGCAATCAGAAAAAATGATGATATTAAAAATGTTGCAAGACGGTAAAATTAATGCTGACGAGGCGGCTCGTCTTTTGGCAGGTGCCGAAAGCGGCTCTGCTACGCCAATGTCTGCGCCACGTGTAACGGATGCTCCACGCCCAAATGCGCCGCCACATCCAGAATCTGCTGTAGATTCTATGGGGCGCAAATTAAGCGAATTTGCAAAAACCGTAGAGCCAAAAATTAAAAAAGCAACCGAAGTGGTTGTAAGCAAAACGGCTTCTGCCGCCGAAAGTATTTCAAAAAGCCTTTCAAGCCACGGCGCACCAAAAAGCAGTTATGCGCCACCAACAGGGATAGGCGGGCAGTCTGGTGCTGTGCCACCACGTGCCGCCGCACCAGCAACGGGAACAGGCGGCGTTGAAGAAGTTATAGAAATAAAAGTAACCGAAAGCGGCGCAGAGCTTAACCTAGCAGGCTTAAATGGTCAAGTGCTTGTAAAAGGCTATAACGGCGACAAAATATCCGCAAAAATTTTCACAATCGCAAAACGTGCGGGTGCAAAAGCACAGCTTGCCACATTGGGCAACAAATATTATTTGTCGTTTGACGAAAACGATTTCGAGCGTGTATGTATAGACGCTTTCGTACCCGAAACAATGTTTAATAATATAAAGGTGTCCACAATAAACGGCGATTTAAGCCTTTCGACAGTAAGCTCTCAATATGTATATGCGGAAAATATGAATGGGCAAACAGAAATTGTCGGGGTTTCTGCCGTTAATTTGACAGTAGAATCTAATAACGGCAACCTTGCGATAAAAGACACAACAGCAACCACCGCCAATATCGAAAACTTTAACGGCGCAATTAATATTAACAAGGTAGACATTGGCACATTAAAAACCAACACCTTTAACGGCGGTATTGATATGCAAATAGCAAACCTATCCGCCCACGATAGTTATAAATGGAATGTAGAAACATCAAACGGCAAAATGTCCGTTGTTTTACCAACCTACACTACAATAGGCTACAATATAAAAGCCCACGCCGCATTGGATAATGTAAAATTGGGCTTGGTAAGTATGAATTACACCCGTAACGACAGCTCTTTTGTAGAAGCAAAATCTTCAAACTACGAAGCCGCATTAAAAAAAGTGGATATGGAACTAGCCACATCCAACGCACCTCTTATTATAAATTAATTAAACCAAAAGGCGTATCGCATTAACTTGCGTTACGCCTTTGCTAATTTCTTAACTAAAACTATTTGGAGAAATAGAGCAACTTTAGCTTCTGTTGTCCCGCCGCAAGTTAAACACGACGGGTTCCAACGGCGTGTTTGACGCAGTCGGGGGGACTACAGAAGGTTAAGTTGCTATAGACGGCAAATTACCTAAGTTATTACCTTCTGTTCCATCGGGTATAGACTTTAGATACTCGCTTCCATCCCTTTCCGAAATACCAACACCCATTATACCACCCTGCCTTGCCATTGCAACAGCCGTGTCTTTATCAAGCACTTGCCCATTTGACAATTGATAGCCCGTTACCCTGCCCTCATCTTTTACAAGAGCAGTAATATAAGCGGCACTATCATTAACCGTCGGTATTTCCATCGCCATTTTCGGCAAAGCCGATAAACTAAAATTATTGCCATTTGTATTCATATCCATATTTTCGCCTCCAAATAAACTCTAATAACTTCACTTATGCTGCGCCAGCATTTTTTCTATGTGTATAGCATAACCACGCAAAGGATTTTGCACAAAAACGTGGGTTATTGCACCAATAATTTTATCGCCCTGCGTTATCGGGCTACCGCTCATACCCTGCACTATGCCGCCTGTGCGTTTTATTAAGGCTTGGTCGGTTATACGCACCACCATACCCTTATCAGCGGCAGGGTCTTGGTTAATACTTTCTATAAAAACATCATAAGATTGTATGCCGCCACCCTCGATATTGGAAAAGATTTTAGCAGGACCACGAGTTATTTCGTTATGGTTAGCAATGGTAAATGTCGCACGTGGCAGGTCGGGGTGATTCTGGTTTATCGAGCCATACAACCCAAGCGGCGTGTTTTTTGTTATGTCGCCTAGGATAGATTTTTCGTTTATCTCACCTATAAGCTCGCCTGGCTCGCCCTTTTCACCCCTTCTAATGTTTATTATATTGGATTTAAGCATATGTCCACAACGCACACTAAGCAATTTGCCTGTGTCAACATCCATTATACCGTGCCCTAATGCTCCAAAACATTTTGTATGTGGACAATAATAGGTTATTGTACCTATGCCTTGTGTGGAATCTCGCACCCAACAACCAATTTTTGCCGTTCCGTCATCAGCTTTTGCAGGGGTTATTTTTACGTCCTTGCTTTGTCCATTCCGCATTACCTCAAGAGTTACGGCAAAGTTTGCGGCATTGATGGCATATGTCATTTGTTCAATATTTTCCACTGTGTTGCCGTCTACCTTTGTTACAATATCCCCAGCCGCCAGTTTGCCAGAACTAGGCGAAACCCTACCACCGTCAGCCATTATTACATCACCAATACCCAAAACCATTATGCCTTGCGTGTAAAACCGCACGCCTGCCGTAATTCCAACAGGTACTACGGCTTTACGTGCGGTTTCTGTAGACTGTGCGTCTTTGCTGGCAACCGTTGTAGCAGTTACCGAATCTTGCGTAAAAATGTCACTATGGGGATATGCCGCATAATTTATATTGTACATAGCAAAACCCCAATAGAGCAAAATAGATACAATAAGCACCAAAAATCCTATTAACAAAAATTTTCTAGCTGTAGACATCTTTTGCTCTCTTGTTATTTTGTTAATTTTTTCCATAACCTCCTCCTTATGTTTTCAGCTTGTTTATATTCTTACCAAAGCCAAATTTGCTATGCCAACAAAAAAACGGCAATAACTTTGCCGTTTTAAACTTATTTTTCATTTTGTTCTTTCCAAAACTCTCCAAACACCATATCTTCATTTTTAATATGGTTTATTAGCCAAGATACTAAAAACGAACGAAGCTCAATCAACAACTTGTTTTTATAGCCATCATCAACTAATAGCTTTTTTAATTCATTCTTTTTATCAATAAACGTCCTATGCAATTCCTTATGGGCTTCAAATTTTGGGTAGCAGGCTTGACGCATTAAACATTCTTCTGTTTCAAAATGCATCATAGCATATTTTTCTAAAAATTCTAACGCACTCTTTAAAGCGGCAATATTTTCGTTGCCACAACCCAAATTTATAAGCTCATCCAATCTAACAAAAAGCATTTTATGTTGCTCATCAACAATATCAATACCTGTTATCAAATTGTTTAAAATTTCTTGCATAATATCCCCCCTTCCCTTCATTTTTCAATCGAACGATAGCACCTAGCAAAGACCAAGTCTTTACCTTTGATGTGGTCTTACAATCCATTCCATCAAAAACGCACGCAACTATGTTTATAAACACTTCTTCCTTTCTTTATAATACTTGCTTTTTAATTTTATGGTAATATTTACCTATATCCATATCGCTACCTTTTATATGATTTTTAACCCAATCTACTAAAAAATCACGTATTTCTAAAATCGACTGATATTCATATTGTTTTTCGTCCAAATAAACTTTTAAAGCCATCGCCTTTTCAATTAGCTCTTGATGCTGTTGCAAATGCTCTTGATAATTGGGGTAGCCAATCATTTTCATCAACTTTTCTTCTGTGTCAAAATGCGTTATTATATATTGAACTAAAAATTCAAATGTATCTTTTAATTCTTGTTCCATAGCCTTATCAGCCGCCAAAGTAAACAAATGGTTCACTTTTTCTACTAAAGCCATATGTTGTTCATCCACACCTATAATACCAGTTAACATAGAATCATCGATTTCAAGCAACTTTCATTCCCCACCTTCATCCTTTGACTTTATGATAATGCTCTGCAAAAGCTAAGTCGCTACCTTTTATATGGTCAACAATCCATTTTAACAAAAATCCACGCAGTTCTATTATCGAATGAAGCTCATATCCGTGTGTATCAAGCTGTTCTCTTAAATTCACCGCTTTATTTATAAGCAGCTCGTGTTGTTCTATATGCTTGTCCATATCGGGGTAATTTATTTCCTGCATAATTCTATCTTCGGTTTCAAAATGCACCGCAACATATTGAACCAAAAATGTAAAGGTATCCTCTAATTCTTGCGCCGTAACTTTGCCGTCAACAAAGGTAAATAAATGGTTAATTCTTTCAACCAATTCCATATGTTGTTCATCAACTTCTTTAATGCCCGTTATCAGCGAATTATTAAATGTAATCATCTTATCCTCCTACCTTCTGCGTCCTGTATTTTGCGGGCGAGGTATGCGTACAACATTTCTGTATAAAAATGTATCGGCAGATTTTGTAACACCAAAACTGCCCGCACGTTCGTAATTACAAGCAGTACGAGCAAATCGCACAGATTTTAATTTAGAGCGAATAGAAAACATAACAATGGCAGAAATTACCAAAGCAACACCCAAACAAGCCAAAAACGTCAAAAACATTATAAACTCACCCCCGCAATCCAAGCTACTAAAAACAACACCGCCGTTATGACCACGGCAAAAATAGCAAACCATTTCCAAAAAATACCCCAGTCTGTCGGTAAATTGCCCACAAATTTACCCGTTTGCCCATTCATTGCAAAAAGATATGTTTCGCCGCGCCAAGTGGCAGTCATTGCCCAAACAGGCAACAAAGCGTATTGAACATTGCTTTGTTGCAGGTATACGCCTTGGTACTGCGGGATAACAGCCGTATAGCCTGTTACGGTACGGCGAAAGGCAACTTCCGTACTGCTTCGTATACGCTGATTAGCTCGGTTTACACATTCTTCAGATTCATAATCAAATTTATCAGCCATATATCCCGCCAAATAGCCCGCTTTAAAAGGTTGTGCCTTTGATATGTCAAAAGGCTCTATAGACTCCATCAAATCGTCAGGCATTTTTTTAGAAGCATCAACAGGAACAGCGTCAAAAGCCATATTTCCTTGGCGAATTACGTTAAAGTGGCGGGTTTCGGTGTATGTAAAGCGGCTGTCCATCCAAACCCTTGTTGTGGTTGCCCTAAAGCGCATATTTGCCTTAACATCAGCGTCAAACAGCCAGAACGGCACATAAAGCCCGCTGATGTCATCCAATGTTTTTTTGGATTTAAAGCATTTTGGCAACAGTTTTTTATTGCTTAAATGGTTGATTAACGCCTGCTTTGCGGCTTCTTTATCCAATTGGAAAGGGATGATTAAATCGGGTTTTGCCGCCCCCGATAATTGCCCTTTCATCACAATGGGATTACCGCAAAACGGGCATTTTGTAGCGGCTGTTGTCGCATCGGTTACAATTTCGCCAGCGCAAGAATTGCAAGAATACACCCTCATTCCCTCTTGCTCGCCTTCACCCCAAGGCCGGTCTTTATGTTCTGCCCAATCTATCTCTGCATTTTCTTCGCTCGCTTCGTCGTTTTGCATTTCCAAAAACGCCTCTACCTCGAAGGTAGAATCGCAAAACGGGCATTTCATCTGTTGCAAAGATGTATCAAAATTTATTGCACCGTCACAATTTAAACATTTATATTCTTTAAGAGCCATTTATAATTCCTCTTTCCTAATCTCTAGTTGCGAGCCATCCCGCATTCTCCGCAAAAACGCCCCGTGTTGACTGCTCCGCAATTGCAAGTCCAATCGGTGTTTTCTGGACGTTGCGAACCACATTCGCCACAAAAACGTCCCGCATTGGTTGTACCGCAGGTGCAAGTCCAATTTTCGACAACAGGCTTTGCCGTGCCGCAATCAGCACAAAAACGACCTGTGTTTGTTGCACCGCACGCACAAGCCCAGCCGCCAGCTACATCAACTGATGGTGATATAGCGGCTGCCTGTGCCGCTTCTGCCGCTCTTTGCTGTTGCTGTTGTTGACCCTGCATTAACAGCTCTTGCGCATTCATTCCGCCCGCTTGTTGTGCCATATTAAGCCCCATAAAGCCCATCATAGCACCATTTGGGTTTTCTGCCGCACCTCGCATAGCATCCGCTTGTGCCGCCACAATGGCCGCACCAGCCATACCCGGGTCACGCATAACAGCCTTGCGTTGCAATTGCTTAATCATATCGTCATCTTCTGGCGGCAAAGATACAGAATTTATTGCCACAGAAATAACGGACATACCACGCAAGCCGCCCCATTTTTCACTTAACGCTTCGTTAAGAAACTGCGATAATTCTTGCGTATGTGCAGGAATTTGCGATGGACGCATACCCATAGCAGAAAGACGTGCGAAAGCAGGTTGCAAAGCCGATAAAAACTCGCTTTTCATTTGCTGGTCAATTTGTTCTATCGTATAATCTTGTGTCACATTACCTGATATATTTGTATAGAACAATAATGGGTCGGTCATTCTAAAAGAATACATACCATTGCAACGTACGGCGGTATCCAAATCAAGACCTATATTTGTGTCAACGATTCTAAAAGGTACAGGCGTTGCTGTGCCGAATTTATTCCCAACAAGTTCACGTATATTAAAATAATATACACGCTGGTCTTTTCCAGTTTCGCCTGCGTGGGCAAATCTGCTTGCCATTGTTTTAAAAGTACCCATAATATTTTCGCCCAAAGAACCCGAGAAAAGGCTTGGCGAGCTTCCTTGTTCAAAAGTATACCGCCCCGGTTCGGCACAAACATCCAAAATACGCCCATCCTGAACTATCATCATACATTGCCCGTCCGCAACGGCGATGCCGCTACCGTTAGAAATAATATTATCATTACCACGGTTTTGCCCACGACCGGATGTTTGTCGTATGCCGCGTGTAACCAACACATTATTAGGCATAGCATCTGCGTAAAAAAACTCTAACCACTGGTCTGCCATTGTTCCTGTTGCCGCACCAATTGCCGCTCTTATCAATCCCATATCTATTCCTCCGTTAATTGTTTTACATATATAGTACCAAACCAAACCCTATCTGTCAAGATTGCGCAAAAATTCAATAGCCACATCCAATGCTTCGCTAGGGTCTACCAAAATATCAGGCAGTAAATTTATCGGGTCGGCGTTTACATCAGGACGAAGCCATTGCGTATATGAAACAACCCCAACAAAACCCGAATATGGCAGTTGAAATCTTAAAATATCACCAAAACTATTTGGAGAATTGCGGCTTTGCCCGCCAATAATATTACCAAAACCACCGTCTTGCACCCACGCCGCCATCATTGTAGCAGAGCTAAACGAGCTAGCATCTGTCAAAACCGAAACAAAAACATCATTCGGATTGTTGTTTTCAGGTATATTTGGCGATACGTACATATAATCAAAACCAACCCATTGAAAAGGACGCAAGTACCATAAAAAACTGTGATTTTCAAACAACAAAGGACTGATGCGTCTAACTGCTCCCCAATCCGGCACGGTGATACCCATTGCTTCAAGCAATCTGTGTCCCGCCATCGAATTTCCACCGCCATTACCACGCAAATCAACAATAAAATTACGAATATCATTACGCACAGCGTTTTCAATAGAGCGCACGACTTCTGTAATATGCTCACCATCAACAAAAGTACGAAGGTCTATGTAGAAAATGTCATCCATAATTTCATAACGTATGATATAGTCAAGCTCTGCACCGCTGACGCTTAAATCCATCCACCCCACTTGCATTGTACTTATCTCGCCATTAGTATTAATAGTCAGATTTACGCCGTTTGTTGCAATAGTTCCGCCTGCTCTTTCAATAACATCACCAAAGCGGGAAAACATACGGTAATTATTTTGACGGTCAACTTCGTTCTCTCCATAATAATATCGGTCTATTATATCAAAAATCTGCGATATGGCAACACCGCCTATCTCAATAACTTCAAACTGAGTGTCGGTATCATCTTCACGCAAAAACATTCTGCCATTGTGCATTACTGTGACAATATCAAGTATATCCCCAAATATTGCCAGCGACCACATATTATCGTCATCACGTTCTATAAGCCCATTCCATCCGCTCATATGACCATCACGCAATGTTGTAAAATACCGTGCCGTTGCAAAGGCAAACTCAAGCCTTGTAATGTCTGGGTTTTGGGTATAGGTCAAAAACTCATCCCGCATTTGTTCGTAATTGTCGGGCAACCAGCCATCCACAACGAAAATCGGGTGGGTGCGCTCTACCAGCTGCACCAAATAAAGTGCATCCGTCGCAAAACTATGTGGCTCAAATGATACACCCGAAAAATCCATTGTGCGCATTTGTGCCTCATCAGCCCTGTGAAAACTGGGTCTGCCCGACATATTCCAAAATACAAACGCCGCTACCATTAGCACAATAATCAAGAAAACAACGGCTATCAGCGGTATCTTCCATACCTTACCTGTTGCAAACCATTTTTTAATCTTCCCCATATTTCATCCTCCTATTTTTTAGACTTTACCGCCAATTTCCTCATTTCTTTGGCTGCTTTTGTCGTTGTTGCTGTTATTTCAGCACCACCCGTCAAACGGGCAATTTCATTAATAACTCCATTTTCGTCCAAATTCTGTATATTGGTAATATTTCGTTCGTTTTGCACTATTTTTTCAATCAAAAAATTTACATCGCCCATTGCGGCAATCTGCGGTAGGTGCGTAATGCATAATATTTGGTGAGATTTCGCAATGGTTGCTAGTTTTTCAGCCACCTGTTGTGCGGTACGACCGCTAATGCCTGTGTCAATTTCATCAAAAATAAATGTAGGAATATTGTCAAAACTAGAAAGTGCCGTTTTTAGCGCAAGCATAGTACGAGACATCTCACCGCCAGATGCAATGCGGTCAAGCGGTGCGAGTTCTTCACCTTTGTTGGCGGAAATTAAAAACTGCACACGGTCAAAGCCATCTTTGCCAAACTCTTTACGCCGCTCAATAGCTATACTAAATTTCGCACCTTCCATACCCAAATCTTGTAAAATTTCCTCAATTTGAGCAGATAATACATCTGCCGCATCACGGCGAATTTTGGACATTTGCAGGCAAGTACGCCCAATTTCTTTCTCTAAAGCCTTTTTTTCGTCCGCAAGACGAGCCAATTCTGTTTGAGAATTTTCTATTGTATCAAACTTTGTTTGTAATTCGTTACAATATTGTAGAATGGATGGCAAATCTTTTTTATACTTTTGTTTCAACCTGTAAATCACATCAAGTCGGGATTCTACTGCATCCAATTCTTCCTCGTTGTGCGAAATATTCTCGGCATAGCGGGCAAAGCCACGTGTCAATTCTTCAAGCCGTGCATAAACATCCGATAATTCTTCCGCAAATGACGCTTGCGAACCATCCAATTCCACCATTTGATTAGCATAGTCAATCGCCTTTATAATATCATCCAATCGCAGAGAATTAAGCAATCCTTGCGATACAGAATTTATTTTTTCACTTGACAAAAGTATCTTTTTACGCTCTATTAATCCTTCTTCTTCGCCTATCATAAGTTTTGCTGCCGAAATTTCTTCCATTTGAAAGCGATAAAACTGCAATTGTTCTTCGCTGCCGCCATCTAGCCCAGACAGCGTATTTATAGACTTTTGCAAAGTTTTATATTGAGCAATATGCTCTGCTAAATTTACCTTTAATTGTTCTAAATTTTGTTGGCAAAATCTATCAAGAAGCGGTAAGTGTTTGGCAGAATCAAACAAAGACTGATGTTCGTGCTGTCCGTGTACGTCAATCAAAAGAGAAGCAACCTCACGCATCATACTAATTGTAACAGTTTTTCCGTTAATTTTGCAAGTGGTTTTGCCTGTGGAATTATGCATACGGGCCATCAAAACCGCACCATCGTCATCAATTTTAACACCCAAATCATTTACAGCGGCGACAATTTCGGCATTATCGGTAACAAAAAAAGCCTCAACAACAGCAGTTTCAGTCCCTTTGCGCACAAATTCACGGTCAACACGTCCACCAAGAACAAAATTGATAGAATCAATCAAAATCGATTTTCCCGCACCTGTTTCGCCTGTTAAAATATTAAGCCCTGTGCCAAATTGCACACCGACTTCCTCAATCAAAGCAACATTTTGCACTCTTAAATGTTCTAACATAAGTATCACCCATACATTATACTAATCCTCATTTAAAATCCTGTTTTCGCTTCTCGGCTAAACAGCCCAAAACGCTTGTTTCGCGTTTTGGGCAACCGCTCGCGATAACAGGTTTTAAAATGGGATTTGTATTATATCAATTTCTTGACTTTTTCACGGAAAACTTCATAAAAGCTGAGATTATGTGTTTTAACAATATTTGTAACCAATGGCGAACGCCGCACCACTATTTGAATCTCATCATTTTGTTGGTCAATAAAAATTGCTTCACCATCACAAGAAATCATTGTTTGAGGCAAATTTTTCACTGTTATGGTTATGACTTCATCGCAAGCTACAACAGTAGGGCGAGCGGTTAAAGATTGCGGGCAAATTGGGGTTATTGCAATCATCTTTGCATCAGGCGCAAGCAATGGTCCGCCCGCCGAGAGATTGTATGCCGTCGAGCCTGTCGGTGTCGCAATAACCACACCATCTGCCGTAAATTTGTCAACATATTCTCCGTTAATATCAAGCCGCAAATGAATTGGACGTGGGTTTTGCCCACGATGTATTGCAATATCGTTTAAACAAACTAATGATGTTTTTTCGTAAATAATTTCAGTTGATAACATCATCCTTGTTTCTATTTTATAGTCATTCAATTTTAGTTTTTGCAATGCGTTATGCCCAAACTCTGCTTCAACATCCGTCAAATACCCAACTTTTCCCATATTTATGCCCAAAATCGGCGTGCTTTTTTGCGCAACTTCTCTAGCGGCGGCAAGCATTGTGCCATCACCGCCCAAAACCACCGTACAATCTACATCTGCACCAAATTCTTCCACTTCAAATCCTAAAGAAGCCGAGTAGCCAGCCAAATCTTTCGCATAACTTTTTTGTGCATATTCTTGATTATAGATATAAAAACTAATCTTTTTCATCAGCTCCCCCTCATTTTTCGACCAAAAGCAAATATTCTACATTTCCATTTTGCCCTTTAATTGGCGAAGTTTCTGTCCCCATAGCCTTTAATCCAATTTCTTTTGCGGCTGTACAAATACCCTCTAAAGCCATAATTCTGGCTTTTTCATCAGTAACAACCCCTCTTTTATTAACCTTGCCACGACCCACCTCAAATTGAGGCTTTACTAACAAAACGGCTTGTCCGCCTTCAACAAGAACTTCAAAGACTTTGGGAAGGATATGTTTTATGGATATAAATGACAAATCAGTGGCTATAAATTGTGGTATAAAAGGCAATTTATCCTTATAAACTTCTCGAATATCAACATTTTCCCAAGATATAACACGCTCATCCGATAGTAGTTTTGGATGCAATTGTTCTTTGCCATTTTCGATAGCGATAACATTATCTGCGCCATTTTGCAATATACAATCGGTAAATCCGCCAGTTGATGCGCCAATGTCCATACAGCGCAAACCTTGCAAATGTAAGTCAAAAACTATAATTGCCTTCGCTAACTTTTCGCCGCCACGTGAAACAAACCGTGGCAATTTTGCATTAACAATAATATTTGTATCTTTTGAGAATTTCGCCCCACATTTCTTTATAACCTTGCCGCTTACTTCGCATTTTCCTGCCAAAATAATTTCCTTGGCGTATTCCCTAGATACGCCCAAAATCTCACAAACAAGCACATCCAACCGCTTATCCATTAATAATCCCCACAATTTTTTCATACATAGATTGCACATCCAATTTTAGATATGCAAAAATTTCATCCCTAGTGCCTTGCGGCGGAAAAACCCCGTCAACCCCAAAAATATGCACTTTTGGTTCATTAATTTTTGCCGCCGAAAGCTCTGATATAATGTGTTGCCCAAAGCCTCCGCTAATTACATTTTCTTCCATTACCAAAATATGTTCATAACCACATAAAGATTTAACCGATTGCGGTAAAATAGGCGAAACAAAACGTGGGTTTATAAGGCTTACATTATATCCCGCCTCAATCATTTTCTCTCTGACTTTCGCCGCTTTGCCTACCATCGACCCAACCGCCAAAATCGCAATTTTATTAGCTTCATTAAATTCCAAAACTTCCCATTCTCCATACTCAATTGGCGAAAACTTGTCTTTATAGGCTTTACATACCTCGTCTTTGGCATATCGTATCGCAACAGGTCCGCTATGCTCCACCGCAAAATCCATCATAGCCTCAAGTTCCACCGCATTACGGGGCGCAAGCACCGTCATATTAGGCATATGCGCCAAATACGACAAATCAAAAATCCCCTGATGTGTTTCACCATCAGCCGCCACTATGCCGCTTCTATCAAGTGCAAAAACAACGGGTAAATTTTGAATACAAATATCGTGTAGCAACTGGTCATATGCACGCTGCAAAAATGTAGAATAAATTGCCACAATAGGTCTTAATCCATTTTTTGCCATAGCCGCTGCAAAGGTTACAGCGTGGCTTTCTGCAATACCTACATCAAAAAACCGCTTAGGGTAATGTTTTTTAAATTCTGTAAGCCCAGTGCCAGATGGCATAGCCGCTGTAACTGTCGCTATATCCTCATTATGCCGCCCCAAATCAACCATTTTCATTGAAAAAACATCTGTATATGTTGTCTTTTTTTCTTTATTTAAAGTTTCACCCGTTCTTGGGTCAAAGGGTTCTATGCCGTGGAATTTCATTGCTTGACGCTCTGCAGGCGCATATCCTTTACCTTTTTGCGTCATTACGTGTAGCAGTACCGGCCCTTTAACATCCTGCAATCTGCCCAAAACATCCACCAAATGACCTAAATTATGCCCATCAATTGGTCCATAATATTTAAAGCCCAATTCCTCAAATAATACTCCTTGTAGCAAAGTATATTTTAATCTTGTGCGGGTTTTGCCAAGCACATTTTGTGTAATTTGCCCGCCTTTAGGAAAACGCTCTAATAAACGGCGAACATCATTTTTTACATTGATATAACTGGGTGCAGTACGCATATTATTAAGATATTTGCTCATCGCCCCAACATTCTCGGATATAGACATTTGATTGTCATTTAATACAACCAAAACATTAGATTTTGATTGTCCAAGATTATTAAGTCCTTCAAGCGCAAGCCCGCTTGTTAACGCACCATCACCAATCACTGCGGCAACCCGATAATTTTCGCCTTTTAAATCCCGCGAAACCGCTATTCCATGCGCCACAGACAACGAAGTAGAGCTATGCCCAACATCAAACACATCGTGCGGGCTTTCGCTGGATTTTATAAAGCCGCTCATCCCACCAAATTGGCGCAAAGTATCAAACTGCTCTCTACGTCCAGTTAAAATTTTATGAGGATAGCATTGATGTCCAACGTCCCAAATCAACTTGTCCACAGGCGAATCCATACAATAATGCAACGCAATGGCAAGCTCTACAACACCTAGATTACTACCCAAATGTCCGCCCGTTTTTGCCACCGACTGCACCAAAAAATCACGCATTTCTGTCGCAAGTCCCGAAAGCTGCCGCACCGTAAACCGTTTTAAATCCTGCGGGCTATCCGCCTTGTCCAAATATCTCATAACTCAACCTCACCAGTCATTGCGAGCTTACAACCCGCAATCTCAGTTTTAATCTTCAATGCCTCTTAAATCCACGGGGTTTAGTATTAGGCTGTTGACAACCTTCGTTATCAACTGTTTTGCCTCATCTGGGTAAAATGTTTCCGCTTCGACAAAATACGAATATCCGTCCATCCAAAATGTCGAAATTACGGTATATGCGCCGTTATAACCTTGTCCCCAGCTTATATGCGCATTAACAAATGATTTGGTTTGTATGCCGTGCACATATGTCGTCGTAGCGTCGTCATAGGCTGGATGTTGCGGCATATCATCGCTAACAACGACTCTTATCATCTCGCGTCCAATAAGCATAGCCAAAAACGCATTTTGCTCGTGCCCAAATATGACAAAACTTTGCACAATATCAATTGGAACATCGCCAAAAAGACTGTCAATCTCCGACGCAGTCATCTCTCGTGAACTAGACACCATATCGGATGTATGCGTTGCATAATTGAAAAGCTGATTGGATACATAATTAAAATACAATTCGTGAATTTGGTTGCGATTACCACAAGCCGCCAAAGCGACCAATGCCAACAAAATTGTAAACGATATAATTATCTTTCTCATACCAACACCCCTTTTTTCTTACGTAAGAAATAATTTCGTCTACCTTTAAAATCTTCTTCACAAAATCCCACTTCTATCAAAACTTTAATACGCTCTATAGCTTTAGGCATCGCTTTTGTTGCAATAGTAGCAACCTCAAATATATCATAAAAATTTTTAATACACATAATTATTATTTCCCTCAAAATCACTACGTTTTCATAGGGCGAAGCCAAATCTATGCGCAATAACCCAATCTCGGTTTTATATGCACCAACCATTCCAAACATTTCAATAGTGCCAATTGCCTTGTTTGTCAATTTATCAATCACCGCAAACCTTATGTATGCTTGGCTGGCATATTCCATTAGCCAAAATTCAATTTGCTTCATCATTTCTTCAACAGTATAAAGACAACAATCGCTTGGAAAATTATCAATATTAAATAGCTCTTGCGCTTTTGGGTCGCTGTAGCACGCAAGCAAATCTTCAGCATCGCCAATTTCTACAAGCCTAAATATAAAATTTTCAGTTTCTAAAATGGGGCATTTTTCGTATATATTTGACATTCTCTCCTCCTATTGTTTTGCCGCAACATAGCTTACTAAGTCGATTAAAAAATCACTGCCTTCGATTTCTTTAAGGTTAGCCGTAACTTCCCAAATCAAACTAATAAGAGCTTTTTCGGCATTTTCCTTACCCCAAACAGAAAGGCTTGGCGAATTATCGGTAATATCATCCAACAATTGGAAGGCAAGCCCAAAATTGCGCCCTATATTTTCCATTTTAGCAACCGTATCTTCATCACGAAAAGCACATAAAGCACCCGCCGCAAACGCCGCCATAAAGAGCTTTGCGGTCTTATTGGCATCAATATACGCAAGTTGTTCACGTGTCGGGTTTGATAAGTCTATATCCATCACTTGCCCACCAATCATACCGCTGGCACCCGCATAACGTGCGATTTTGCTCATTGCTTCAAGCATATTTGCTTCTTCGTGCAAAAGGCAGAAATCTGCCATTATTTCGTAGGCGTAATTAAGCAAAGCATCGCCAGAAAGTATAGCAATTCCTTCACCAAAAACCTTATGATTTGTAGGTTTGCCACGGCGCATATCGTCATCATCCATAGCAGGCAAATCGTCGTGTATAAGCGAATATGTATGTATCATTTCAAGAGCAGCAGCAAAAGGCAATGCCGCCTCGTCCTCGCCACCCAGCATCTCGCACACAGCAAGCAATATAACTGGGCGAAGCCGCTTGCCGCCCGTAAAAAGGCTGTACTCCATAGCTTCTTTTAGCTGTGCAGGGCAATTTAGCTCGTCTATATATTTCTTCAATTCATTTTCTATTTTTTGTATTTTTTCGTTCATTTCCACATTAAAGCTCATTTTCATCCCCCTTTTCCAAAACTTGAATTTCTTTATCTATCATATTTAAAGCATTGCCTGCTTCCGCCGCCAAAGCTATTCCTTCTTTGTATAGTTCTAAAGCATCTGCCAGTGTTTCATTGCTTTCAATTTGTGCAATAATTTCATCCAATCGTTGCAATTTTTTCTCAAAATCTTTCATACAATCACCGCATCCCTTTTTGTATCACTAAAATTCAATGCAATTTTCTGCCCGCTATTTAGTGTTGCTCCTTGCTTTACAACGCCACTTTCATCCTCAACAACCACAAACCCACGCCGCAAAACCGCCATTGGTGATATTTTTTCCAAAATTTCACTTTTTACAATCAAGTTACGTTTTGCATTATCCAGCCGTCCATTAATACAATAATTTAGCGTGTCTTTACGACTTTTAAGCAAATTATTAGCATTGTCAAGGCGTTTTTTAAATACATATTGCATATCTTCTATTGACCCACGCAAAAAGCCTATCATTTCGGCATAATCGGGCGTTACAACCACAGCCGCTTCTGTAGGTGTAGCGCAACGCAAATCCGCCGCCAAATCGCATAACGAAAAATTGGTTTCGTGTCCCACGGCAGACACAATGGGTATTTTAGAATTAAATACTGCACGTGCCACAACTTCGCTGTTAAACGCCGCCAAATCCTCTGCGCTACCGCCGCCACGCCCAATAATAATCACATCAGCACCGCTTTTTGCATTAGCAAGCGCAACGCCCGCCGCAATCTCATCTACAGCATTTTCGCCTTGCACAACAACAGGAACAAGCACAATTTTAACAGCAGAATTGCGCTTGCGTATAACCTTCAACATATCTTGGATAACAGCACCCGTAGGCGACGTTACAATTGCGATTTTCTCAGGATATTTTGGCAATGCCCGTCTATTTTCAAACACACCTTCAGCAAGCAATTTTTCCTTCAATGCGTCCAAATCCTGCTTGATAACACCCTGCCCTACCAAATCCATAAACTCGCCAATAAACCGAACATCGCCCGTCTTTTTATAAAGCGATATACGCCCATAAATACGCACAAAATCCCCATTTTTCGGCGCAAAAACAATCTCATCCGCATTTGCTTTAAACACCACAGACTTCAACACGGCATACTCATCTTTAAGGTCAAAGAAAATATGCCCGCTGGATGGGCGAGAAATACCCGAAATTTCGCCATCTATCCAAAGACTATTCAAAAGCATATCATCTTCAAGCAGGTTTTGCATATATTCAACTATTTTTGATACTGGATATGATTTAATTTGCATTATCGCCTTGCTCCATCTGCTCCAAATCGCTCAAATTGCGGTTTATACGGCTAACAATGCCATTAATAAACTTAGGTGCTTCATCTGTAGAATACTCCTTTGCAAGCTCCACCGCCTCATTTATCGCAATCGCCGCCGAAACACTGTCCATATATATAATTTCATAAACACAAACCCGCATTATTGCCTTGTCAATCTTAGAAAGACGCTTAAACTCCCATCCTTCAGCGGCTTCATCAATAAGATTGTCAATTTTATTCATATTTGCCTTAACACCATCTACAATCGTCTGCACATAACCAAGTTCGCTAATACCCGTTTCAACTGCGTCTTTTGCAAATTTTTCGGCATAATAATCAAGCTCATTTTCTACGTTAAAGTCTAGCGTAAAAACCAAGCATAATGCGTGTTTTCTGTCGTTTTTGCGGCTCATTATTTGCCTCTCCTTCTTACGCTTGGCAGGCTGCGCTGTGGTTTTTCTAGGCGCAAGCCCGCCACAGTAACATTAACCTCCACAACCTTCATCCCGACCATAGTTTCAAGCGCAGTCGCAATGCGCTTTTGCACTTCTTCAGAAACTTTATGAATTTTATTCCCAAATTTCACCATAATAGATATAGCAACAGTAACGCCAGCCTCATCAATGCTCACTTTTACGCCTCTTGCAAAGTTTTTGCCTCCGTGCGCCGCAACACCCTCAATCTCAAGTGCCGCCGTACCCGCAATAATAGCCAAAACCTCGTCAGATATGCGTATTTGCCCAATACCGCCATTTGTTAAAATCTCGTTCATATTCAACCTCCAGCAATGTTTAAATTTTAATTAAAATGATAATATTCTATTATAGCAGACTTTGCGATGAAAGGAAAGACCTATGCGAAAAATAAGCAAAATTTTAATATATTTTTTGATAATAGCCATTGCAAGCGGCATTTTCGCGCCCTTTACAATTTTTGCCGACGATAACGAAGAAGCCGCCGCTCCACCGCTACTAAATTTAGAAGCCCCTTTCGGCATAATAGTATGCGCCGCAACAGGCGTTATTTTGCACGAAAACGGCGACATTAACGCCCCAACTTATCCCGCCAGTATGACAAAGGTAATGACTGCCCTACTTCTAATCGAAAGCGGCGCAGACCTAACCGACAGAATTTTCCATTCACGTGATGCCGTCTTTAGCATCCCTCGCAATTCCAGCCATATTTATATGAGCCCAAGCGAAACCTTAACCGTCTTACAAGCTCTATACGCCATTATGTTACCCAGCGCAAACGACGTTTCAAACGCCATTGCAGAATTTGTAGCAGGCGATATGGAAACATTTGCACAGATGATGACCAACCGTGCGCACGAACTAGGTGCCGTAAACACCAATTTCACAAACGCCCACGGCTTGCACGACCCAAACCACGTAACAACCCTATACGATATGCACCTAATAATGCGTGAAGCCATCCGCCACGATGTATTTGTAGAAGTAATAAACACGCCACGCTTCATAATCCACCCAACAGAACTACAGCCAGAGCCACGCATAATAGACAACACAAACCTGCTGGTACGCCCAACAATGCCCCAATTTTCACCAATAATCGTCGGCGGTAAAACAGGCTGGACAACCCCCGCAGGACACACATTGGTAACCTACGGCAAGCGTGATGGTATAGAGCTAATTTCCGTTGTAATGTCGGCTCCCAGACGTGAAATAATCTTTGCCGACACAATACGTCTAATGAATTATGGCTTTTCGCAATTTGAAACCCACAATTTTTACACCGCAAGCGACTTTTCGTTTTTCGTAGATTTGGTGCAACGCTCCGACCAAGGCACAATAATAATCGACCATATGCCAGTCTATGCCGCAAATAACGCCATCTTGCCATTGCCAAACACAATAGACCCGCAAGAAATCCAAATAAACTACACCCTACCAAACAGACTAACAGCCCCAATAGCAGAAAATACCATTGTCGGCAGAATTAGCCTAACCTTGGGCGACCGCATAATACACGAAACAGAACTACGCACCGCCAGAGAAGGCAACGCCCTAAACCAAAACGACCTAACAAGCCTTTCCACCACCCACATCCAACAAAACATCGCAAACATCATCTACAACACCAACGACCCAATCCCATTGCCAAACTGGCTAACAACCCCAGGCCCTTTCCTTTACATTATCGCAATAGCCACATCACTGCTAATAACCGCCGCCATAATAAAATTTCTACGCTTCACCCGCCGCAGAAAAAACCGCCGCAACATCTACCGCAAATCCCGTATGTCAAAATCGTACAAATACCGCTAAATATAACCGTAGGGACACAATATATTGTGTCCCTACCTGCCAATTTGACAAAAAACTCCACCAAACCAAAAAAATCCCTTGACAAACACCAACCAATAAGATATAATCAGTGTCGAGGGGTGTTCAAAGGCTGAAGTCATAAGAAAAACGCTTGTTTGGGTCACACTATTTGCAGAGTCAGAACCCAAACAAGCGCATCTTCAGCCCAAAGGAGGCTTGAGTGTATATTATCACATCAGGTCTTATTTGTCAAGCAAATCTTTCAACATTTAAAAAGACCTGAAAGGTGGTATTTTTTTATGCAATGCGAAAATGCATTTTGCGTCTACAACACGCACTACCAATGCTGTTTTAGCACTATAGAAATAAATTCGTTGGGTATGTGCGAAAACTGCATTATAATCTCATTAGACGATATTTTTTTAGAAGCCGAAAAAGAAAAACAGCGTGCAAACCTAGCAAGCCGTCTTTTATAACTCTTATTATAAGCCTAGCACACGTTTAAAAAATTCAGCAAAACCATCCGCCATACCCATATAATATTTGGAATTATCCTCTAAATCATCATAATACATCCCGCTGGCAATATCCACAGAAAGACTATCAAGCGGAAAACCCTTACGCCGTATAGTATGCGGTTTTTCCACCAAATAAAAGGGTTCAGACGCAATATCATCCCCCATATATTCGTGCATTACGCCATCTTTGTCAATCAAGCAAATGGCGTTTTTATATTGCGCCTTCATCTTCCCGCCAAGCTCCGCCGCTAATGCAGAATAATGTGCAATAGTCTGTTCGTCATCCATCCAGTCGCCTTCGCCACGCACATTAATGCCAGGTTGGCGTGCGTTGTCCAGCCCATCAATATAAAGCCCGCTATCAGCCGAAAATAACGGCACACGCAAAACATCATAATACGCCAATGTCTTAATTTTGGCGTTTTCAAGCGGACTATTTCCACATTCTTCAATATGTAATTTTGGCGCATTAACATCATTAAGGCACAAAATTTCAACGCCCAAACCTTCAACCCGCCTCTTAATAAATTCAATTTTACCAGCATTTGTAGTACCAAACACCAATTTCATTCTTCATCCCCCATCCGCACTGCCCGTCATTGCGAGGGCTGCCACCTACCTAAGCCAATGCACGCCAAGCCCGAAACAATCCAGCCAAGAAATATCGGCACGACAATTGTTTTCATTACATAATTTCCCTTTGCGTGCAATTGCGGGCAAGCTCTGCTGATAATTCGTCAAAACTAGCAAATTTACGCTCGTCTCTCATCCATTTATCAAAAATAACAGAAATCTTTTTGCCGTATAAATTGTCATCAAGCCCCAAAATATGCGTTTCTAATGTAGCAACATCATTTGTCAAATCCACCGTTGGACGAAAACCAATATTTGTTATAGATTTATACGCAATTTTGTCAATTATCGTCGTGGTGGCATAAACGCTGTTTGGCGGCAATATTTTATCAGGGTGCGGTTTAATATTTGCGGTAGGAAAGCCCATTTTGCGTCCATTTTGCGCACCACTGCCAACAATGCCCGAAACACAAAAATCACGCCCACAAAGTTCGCTAATAAGTGTAAAATTCTTCTCGGTTATTAGCTTGCGCAAATATTCAGACCCAATTTTATGCCCGTCGTGCAAAATATGCGGTATAGCAGAAACCGCAATACCAAGTTCGTCGCCAACTTTTCGAGCCAAGTCCGCATTACCCTTGCCCATCTTGCCAAAACGATAATCCTGCGCAATGACCATAGCTTGACCTTTTAGCTTATCGTGCAAAATATTGCGCAAAAATGCCTCTGGTTCGGTTTGTGCAAATTTTGCGTCAAATGTATATTCCACATAGTAATCAATGCCCAAATTGCGGATAATTTCTAACTTTTCGGCGGGTTCCAATATGGTCGGAAAATGTTTGCCAGTAAAAAATGCCATAGGATGCGGCGAAAACGTCAAAACAAGCGTCTTTAAGCCTTTTTTGGAGGCAACGTGCTTTAGTTCGTCAAGCAGGGCAATATGACCACGATGCACACCGTCAAATTTGCCTATAGAAACCGCCGTAGCGGCGGTAATATCCACGTTTTTATCAGTGAAAATTTGCATTAAAACCCGCACCTCAAATCCTTAGCATTGTAATTGGTTTCAAAATGTCGTCTTCACAACGATAAATCCCCACCAAATCACCTTTATAGTCGATAATTAAGTAAGTTCCATCGTTAAAATTATTTATCGACCACTTTTTCTCAAGTTTATTGCCGTTTTCTATATATTTCTGTGCTTCTTCAGTCATATTAACCATCGGCAAATGCGAAAGTGCATCTTCCATCGGAAGCAAATATCTGTCTAAATTGCCATTATCCATAATTTTACGTAATTTATCAAGTGTTATCGCATTATTTATACCAAAATTACCGCTTTTTGTACGCAACAAATCGCCCATATGCGCAAAACACCCAAGCTGTTCGCCCAAATCATTGCACAAAGTACGGATATATGTACCTTTAGAGCAGTCCACACGCAATACAAAAGATTGCGGAAAATCGTCTAAATTCCACCGTAAAACTTCTAAATTATGGATAAAAATCTGCCGTGGCTTGCGCTCTACATCAATACCGGCTCTAGCTTGCTCGTAGAGCCGTTTTCCATCAACTTTTATTGCGGAATACATTGGAGGTAACTGTAAAATTTCTCCAAAAAAGTGGGTCAAAACCGCCTCAATATCGCCCTGCGCTACACGCTTGCTAGACTGCAAGGTAGCCACGCCGTGGGCATCTTGTGTATCAGTAGATGACCCCAAAACGACCTTTGCGATATACTGCTTGTCCGCACCCATAATGTAATCCGCAATTTTTGTCGCCTTGCCCAAACAAATAGGCAAAACGCCTGTTGCTTGCGGGTCTAATGTGCCTGTATGTCCTGCTTTAGATTTTGTTAATTTTTTCACAACTTGTACAACATCATTTGATGTAAAACCACGTTGTTTGTATATATTTATTATACCGTTATACATTACCCACAACCTTTTGCAAGTGCACCAAAACCGCCGCAACACCTTTATCCAAACTGCTTTCAAAACTTGCTGCTGCTGCAAATTTATGCCCGCCGCCGCCAAAAGCCGTTGCAACCACATTTACATCCACATCACGACCACGAAAACTAGCTTTAATTCGCCCATTTGTGCGTTCGGTAAAAAACACTGCCGCCTTTGTACCTTCTATATTAAGCAGATATTCGACAATGCCGTCTAAATCAGCATATGCCGCCCCTGTTTCTTGCAAGTCTTTTTGCGTGATGATAGTGTATGTTATATTGTCAATATAAGTTATTTTTTGTAATGCACGTGTAAAAATGGCATTTTCTGCCTTTGTACGGCTATGCATAACAGATTGCTGTATTGCGCCAAAATTTATATCTGTCTGCATTAAATCGGCAACAATGCGCATTGTTTTAGATGTCGTGGCAGAATAACGAAAAATGCCTGTATCGCTGACTATTCCCATATATAATGCACCTGCAATATCCTTGCAAATCTCGATATTTGGTTGTAAAATATCATAAACTAATTCGCAAGTTGAACCCACTGCCGCATCCACATAATTATGTTGCGAAAAACCGTTATTGCTTATATGATGGTCGATATTAACTGTAACCTCGGCACGTTCAAAAATATCTTCTACACCACTGATGCGGCTAAAATCGCCACAATCCACCACAACCAAAACATCGGCAACTAATGCGGTTTTGTCGCCGTCATAAATATATTCTTTGCCACGCACAATATCTAATTTTGCATTGTATTTGTCAAGCATTACTTTTGGCGATAAGCCTTGCTTGTCAAGTGCTAAAGCCAAAGCAAAACAAGCCCCCACCGCATCGCCGTCTGGTCCGTGGTGGGCGGCTATTATTATATTTTCGCCGTTTTTGGTTAGCTCGTGCCAAATTTTAGCAGGCGAGGTATGCATTACTCGTCGCCCTCTTTTGTAAGACTATCCAAGGCTTCGTTAATACGGAAGCTGTGGTCAAGGCTGTCGTCCAAAATAAACGTAAATTCGGGCGTTTGTCGCAAGTTAATTGCAGAAGCTATTGTACTGCGGATATGCCCTTTTGCAGATTCTAATGCTTCCATTGTTTTTTGCTTTTGCTCGTCATCACCCATTACGCTGATAAAAGCCTTTGCGAAGCTCAAATCTGTCGTGGTTTCGACACGCACACAGCTCGTCATTGCTTGGAAACGTGGGTCTTGGATGCCTGCACGCAAAATTACATTAAGTTCGTTTTGAATTTCTTCATTTACTCTTATTAATCTTCTGTCACGCATTTTTTAGTACCTCCTATGATGTACGCTTTATTTCTTCCATTACAAAAGCTTCAACCACATCGCCTTCTTTGATGTCGTTAAATTTGCTTATCACCAAACCACATTCGTAGTTGGTCAACACCTCTCGCACATCGTCTTTGAAGCGGCGAAGTGTGTCAAGTGTTCCTTCGTAAACAACAATATTATCACGCAATATGCGCACCTGTGCTGAGCGTGTTATTTTGCCGTCGGTAACATATGCGCCACCGATAGTGCCAATGCCTGACGCTTTGAAAATTTGGCGTATTGTGGCATGCCCTATAATTTTTTCTTCAAAAATTGGGTCTAGCATACCAATCATCGCTGCTTTTACGTCATCAATTGCATTATAGATTACACGATATAGGCGTATGTCAACCAATTGTTCTTCTGCTATGGCTTTTGCCGCAGGTTCTGGTCGCACGTTAAAGCCTATTATAATCGCATTTGAAGCAGACGCAAGCATTACGTCACTTTCTGTAACAGCACCAACACCGCCCAAAATTGTGCGTATGCGCACTTCGTTATTGGAAAGTTTTTCAAGACTGGCTTTAACCGCTTCAACAGAGCCGCCAACGTCTGCTTTGATGATAAGATTAAGCTCTTTAACCTTGCCCGCCTGGATTTGGTTAAACAGGTCGTCAAGCGACACCTTTTGCGGTGTTTCCTCAAGCATTTTGACACGTTGTTTGCTTATTATATTTTCGGCAACGTATCGTGCTTCTTTTTCGCTTTTAGCGGCAAAGAACAAGTCACCGACAGAAGGAACGCTTGTTAAACCAAGGATTTCTACAGGTACGGAAGGTCCTGCGCTTGTTACCTTTTGTCCTTTATCATTGAGCATAGCACGTACACGACCGTGGGCTGTGCCAGCCACGATTGGTTGCCCAATTTCAAGTGTGCCAGATTTTACCAAAACTGTCGCAACTGGTCCTCTGCCTTTATCAAGCTGGGCTTCAATAACCGTGCCACGTGCGTTTTTGTTGGGGTTTGCTTTATATTCCTTCATATCGGTTACAAGCAAGACCATTTCTAGCAGATTTTCCAATCCATCACGTGTTTTGGCAGAAACAGGGGCGCAAATGGTTTGCCCGCCGTATTCTTCTGCGACAAGCTCGTATTCTGTAAGCTCTTGCATAACACGTGATGGGTCTGCGGCTGGTTTGTCTATTTTGTTGATGGCAACGATTATTTCGACACCTGCGGCTTTGGCATGGCTTATGGCTTCTATGGTTTGCGGCATTACGCCATCGTCTGCGGCTACTACCAGTATGGCAATATCTGTAACCTGTGCGCCACGCATACGCATAGCTGTAAACGCCTCGTGTCCTGGTGTGTCTAGGAAAGTGATTGGGCGGTCGTTTATTGTAACGGTGTATGCACCTATGTGTTGTGTTATGCCGCCTGCTTCGCCTTCTACCACATCTGTTTTGCGTATAGCATCCAAAAGCGATGTTTTGCCGTGGTCAACGTGTCCCATAACAACCACAACCGGCGGGCGTTCTTGAAGCATTTCTTCGCTTTCGTCTTCTTCTGCAAAAACTTCTTCTAAAATGTCAACTTCAACCTTTAGTTCCGCCAAAATATTATATTCGATGGCAATTTCTTCAGCTTTTTCAAAAGAAATCTCTTGCGTTAGCGTTATCATTTCGCCTTTTTTAAATAGGTTTTTAACAAGCTCTGCACCTTGTTTGTTCATTACTTCCGCTAGCTCTTTAAGCGTAAGCGTGGTAGGAATTTGTATAACCTTTGGCTCGTTAGAAGCCTGTTGTTGTTTGGTTTTTCTTTGTAGTTCTAAAGCCTTTTCACGGTCGTCGGTTCTTGGGTCGTGTCGGCGGTCTTTTTTGCCTGCTTCCAATTTTTGCCTTCTGCCGTGTTTATCTGGTGGCTGCTCTGTTTTTTTGTCGTTGGTTTTGCCTTTGCCGAAAGTGCCGCCAGAGCGTCCGCCGCCTACAGCAGGAATATCCTGTTTAAATCCGCCGCCTTGCGAGCGGTTGCCGCCGTCTTTTTTGCCCCAGTCTTGACGTTGTCCACCTTGTCCTTGTGGACGGTTGTTTCCGTATTGTGGTCTGTCGCCTTGTGGTCTTGGTCTGTCGCCGTATTGCGGACGGTCGCCTTGTGGGCGTGGTGGTCTATCACCCTGCGGGCGTGGTGGGCGGTCGCCAAACTGTCTGTCACGTTGCCCTTGTGGTCTGTCGCCTTGTTGGCGTGGTCTGTCGCCGTATTGCGGACGGTCGCCACGGGGTCTATCACCCTGCGGTCTGTCTTGGCGAGGTAATGGTTTGCCGTCTGCGCCTAGTGGGCGTGGTTTTCTTGGCAATGGTTTGCCATTTGCATCCAAGCGTGGCAAAGGCTTGCCATCAGCACCTAGTGGGCGTGGTTTGCATGGGATTGGATTGCCGTTTTCGTCGTAGCGTACAGGGCGAGGTAATGGTTTGCCGTCTGCGCCTAGTGGGCGTGGTTTTCTTGGTATTGGGTTGCCGTTTTCGTCTAAACGTGGCGGGCGTTGCTCGCTACCTTTAATATGTTCTGTTTTTGGTTGTTGAGGTTGTTGAGGTTTTTCCTCTTTTGGTTTTTCCACAACAATATCAGCCTTTGGAGCTTTTTCCATAGGCTTTTCTATTTTCTCTGGTTTTTCGCCAAAATGCGCCATAACCTTTTGAATTTCAGCACCCTCTAGGCTATGAGAATGTGTTGTTTTTCCTTCTATGTTTACTTGGGGTAAAAAGCCTATTATTTCCTTTGATGTTACCCCTAAATCTTTGGCTATTTCGTTAATGCGTTTCTTCGCCATTTGTCCACCCTTTCACAATCAAATCTTCAATTTTTGAACCGAAGCCTTCGTCAGTAATTACGATTGTGGCTCGGTTTTGCAAACCTATATTTGCCGATACCATCTCCTTTGTAAATATGCTGTGTATAGGCACATTATAAAATTTGGTTTTGTCGTTAAATTTCTTTTTTGTGTTGTCGGATGCGTCTGTGGCAACCAAAACCAATTTTGCATTATCTTTTTGTATAGCTTTAACACAGCCATCTTCACCCGTTATTATTTTACCTGCCTTTTTTGCCAAGCTAAGCATAGACAAAATACGCTTTTCGTTTGTATTATTCATTAAATTTTACCTGCAATCCCGTCATAAATATATGAAGGCACTTTTCCTTTAAAAGACCTATCTAGGCCACGATTTTTAATTGCGGCGGCTACGCAATCGGCGTTTTTACAAAGATATGCGCCACGTCCGGCGGCTTTTTTTGTTTCGTCTATAGAGAAATCGCCGTCTGTGTTACGTACAATACGCACAAGTTCTCTTTTATCAACCATTTGCCTGCAACCAACACATCGTCTTTCGCTTGTATTTCCTTTTTTAGAACCTGCAATGCCTTTTGTTTTATTTATCGGTATCACCTTCTGGCTTTTCGGCTTGTTCGTATTCTTCATCGTCATATTCGTCGTCGTAATATTCTTCATCGTCGTAATATTCTTCATCGTCATATTCGTCGTCGTAATATTCGTCTTCATTGCTGTATTCGTAAAATTCGGCGGCGGCTTCTGCATATTCGCTTACGCTTACAGAATCGTCTTTTTCTGTTTTATAATCCAAATAATCTTGTGGCTCTACAAAATTTTCTTCTTCGGCTTTATTTTGCGATTTAATATCAATACGATAACCCGTCAATTTTGCCGCTAGACGTGCATTTTGACCTTCACGTCCGATAGCAAGCGATAATTGGCTGTCGGGTACTACAATTTTTGCCATCTTTCCGCTTTCTTCAATTCGTACAGCCAGCACAGCGGCGGGCGAAAGGCTTGCGGCAATAAATTCACGTGGGTCGGCAGAATGGTTGATAATGTCAATTTTTTCTCCATTTAGTTCATCTACAATCGTGTTTACACGTTGACCATTTGCACCAACGCAAGAGCCGACAGCATCAACATCTTCATTTGTAGAGCTAACGGCAATTTTCGTCCTAAAGCCCGCCTCACGTGCCACGGCTTTTATTGCAATTGTTCCATCGCCAATTTCTGGTACTTCTTGTTCAAAAAGTCTCGCAACAAGCTCTGGATGCGCACGTGATACGCTTATCATAGGTCCGCCACGGTTGCCTTCACGCACATCCATAACAACAACCTTTAGGCGTTGACCTTGAAAATAATCTTCGCCTGGCATTTGCTCTACGGGTAGCATTATAAGCTCGGTTTTGCCTTGTGCTATATATACATTGCGTTTTTCTATACGCTCTACCACGCCCGAGACCAGCTTTAGCTCACGGTCTTTATACTCGCCTATAATCATATTACGCTCAGCTTCACGCAGTTTTTGTACAACAACCTGTTTTGCGGTTTGGGCAGAAACACGCCCAAATTCTTTTGGTGTTACCACCACATCAACAATATCACCTAAATTATACTCAAGGCTTAATTCCTTTGCGTCTGCCAAAGAAATTTCCAACACCTTATTTTCCACTTCATCAACAATAGTTTTCTGTGCCAAAACCTTAATTTCGCCTGTTGTTCTGTCGATAGTTGCACGAATATTTTCGCTGGTTCCAAAATGCTTTTTGCAAGCTGATAAAAGCGAAAATTCTATTGCTTCAAAAAGCTGTTCTTTGTCAATGCCTTTTTCCTTTTCAATCAGCCCAATGGTGGTTACTAGCTCACTGTTTGCGGGCATATTACCTACCTCCAATATCTATAAAGTTAATTCCTAATTATAAATTAAAGAGCGGACATATGCCCGCTCTTGTCACAAAATATGATAAGAACACAAAAAGTATATCACAATATTAAAACGATTGCAAGCCCTTTTTTACATTTTGCGAAAAATTTTGTGCAACAGCACATATCTCTCTTTTACTGTAGTTTCACGCATTTATACTTTGTTTGTAGCTTGCACAGGCAACAAAATAGAAAACATCATCACCCCTGCCAATACCGCAGATACAAATTGCTTTAAACGTGTGGTTTTCTTCATAAAGAAACCCTTCTTATAATATAGTATTTTGGAGAGTTTTTATGTTGTTTAGTATATCATACCAAATATTCCTGCCAATACTTTTTTTAAACAAACTATAAAATTTTATTTATTTCAAATAGTTTTGCGTTTTTCTCTGCTTTACAGGACATATGCGACATATGTGTACATTCTGCGCAAGCACCAAAAGGACGCAAAGCCTGCTCGCTACGCAGTCCAAACATCCCTTGCGGGCAATCTAATTTCTGCACACTCTCTGCTGTTTTAACTACAACCATATCTAATTCCTCATTTCTAATCCTTATATTTACTTCTATCTTTCCCTATTTTGCATATAATTAAGCAACGTTTTATTTTGACAAGCAAAGGGGTATTAATATGAATTATTTTAGGCAGTTTTTTACATTAGCAACAGAAAGCACACTGGGGCGACGCAATGCTACGGGACGTGTGGTTTTAGAAGCACGGGGCGACAGCGCAAAGGCAACCGTGTTTTTGCAAGATGCAAACGAAGGAGCATATCGTTTACTTGCCTTTGCACAAAATGGTGCGGCGGCGGATATTGGTGCAATTATTATTGGCAAAAACGGCGGATTTGATGGCAAATTTGAGCTTGAGCGCAATAATATTGCGGGCTTTGGCTTGCAAATTGAAGCTATTGACGGCGTGGCAATAACCACGCCAAAAGATGGTGCTAATTTTGACGTGGTTTTGACAGGTTTTAAAAGTGAAGCCTTTGTATGGCGCAATAATCTGCGCTTTGGTATAGAAAAAGACGTTGCTGAAGTTGTGGAGGTTTCCGAAGCAATTACCGAAATAAGTGAAATAACTATCGAAGAAACCGAAGAAATCATTGATGAAGTTATCGAAGAGATTAAAGAGATTATTGAAGGCATTGTTGAAGAATTACCTGAAACCATAATAGAAATCGCCGCCGAGGAAGTACCGCCACCGGTATATGCAGAAACTGTTTTTGAACATATACATCCCGCTCCCGAAATTATAGAAGAAATTGTGGAAGAAATTGCCGAGGAAGCCATACAAGAAGATATTGCCGAGATTTTTTTAACCACCGAAACAGCAGAAAACACGGAAAATAATGCACAATACGAGCGTATTAATAATTTCTTTGCGGGGCGCAATGCGGTTGATGTGTTTAAAAACCAAGAACCAGCCGCCGAATGGGTTGCCGCAAGCCTTGTAGACCTGCAAAACCTAGGGCTTTACACGAATGAAATAAGCCAAAACGACTTTATCACCAATAAAGCCCGACAATATCGCCACGTACTGCTAGGTCGCACCGCCGAAAACCCATTAAACAAATACATACTAGGCGTGCCCGACATCTTTACCCAAGACCAAACGGTAATGGCACAGGGCGTGTTCGATATGTTTAAATATTGCAACCCCGAAGCCGCAAACCAAAGCGGGCACGGTTACTGGATAAAAGAGCTAACCATATAAAACATCACCGCCGAGGGATAACCTTCGGCGGTGATGTTTGCTTATTCGATGATAAAGAAAATGGCATAAATATGTTCAGGGTAATTGGTGGTGTATCGAAATCTATACTTACCAGCTACAGGTTCAGAAATTATAGAAGCCAACACACTTCCTCTCTCCCAAGTTGCTCTTGGAAATAGGTTATGACCAGAACCAGAGATGATGATTGGTACTCCATTTATTTCCCATACAGTTACATCCACCCAATTCTCTCCGTCAAAAAAATCTATCGACCCGCCATAGCCAACCATAATACATTCCTGCGAATTGTTGGTCATATATATCCATACATAATCAGGGATATTGTTTAGCGACATAATCTGAGGAACAACCGTAATGCTTAACGCAGTTCGGTCTTGATTTTGATAAAAATCACTTAATTGCAATATTATGTCATTAACATCATCATTTTGTACACTGTTTTGATGGATATTGCTACATCCCGATAGCACAATGGATAATAGTGCAAAAGCTATAACTATTCTATGTTTTCTCATTATGCCCCCTATCGGTGTTTTTGTCAAGCCTACACGAAGGTTGACTGACATTCCTATCATTTGCCGTTATGGTAGCCATCCTATAACCGCTTACTGAACCATAATTATTAACAACTGTTCCCACAGGAGCTTCCCAAGCCGCATTAGTTATATTTCTATTTCCTCCATTTGTTCCTCCGAAGCCAAGTCCGCTAAACCCCATATCTCCACGAATTTCCATACTTGCCAGCTCTGGAAAACCTTCTTCAATGGTAAAATTAATTATATTTATGCTTGTCATAAAAACAAAAACTAGCACAAGAGATACTACTTTTTGCATTGTTTTTCTCATTTGAAAAACTTCCTTTGAACCAAGACCTTTTTGGTTTGTTTGTATGTACTTGATAATTTTGCCACAATATTTTTCATTTGTCAACACTTTTTTGAAAATTATATAAAATTCAACATATTGACAAAAGAACAACTATGTTTAGTTGTCCTTTTGCTATTTATTTACGCAATCAAAGCGTTTAATTCTGCTTCATTAAGCGTTTCTTTTTCTAACAATGCATTTGCTATTTTGTCTAATATTGCACGGTTTTCATTCAATATTTGCACGGTTTTTTGGTATAATTCGTTTACTTGGTTGCGATACTCTGTTTTGGCGGCTTCGTCGTCTATGGCGGCAATGCCCAATGCGTCGCTCATACCATATTTTGTTACAAAGTCCTTTATCAAAGCATTTACACGCTGTATATCGTTTGATGCGCCTGTTGTTACATTTTCTGTGCCAAAGGCAATTTCTTCGGCGGCACGCCCTGCAAGCAGGCTTATCGCTTGATTTTGTAGCTGTACCTTTGTATAATACATTTTGTCTGGCGGCAAATTAACGCAAAACCCACCTGCACCCTTTGTTGATGGTATTATCGTAATTTTTGGTATTGAATTTTCTGGTTGCAAAAGTTTTGTGGCAAGGGCGTGTCCGCTTTCGTGATAGGCTGTAATTCTGCGGTCTTGTTCCAAGATATTCCCTCGGTCTTTTTTTGCAGAACCAGCAATTATTGTATAATACGCTTCATCAATCTCTGTTTGTGCAATTTTTTGCACACCCAATTTTGCCGCATTTATAGCCGCTTCGTTAAGCAAATTTTCAAGCATAGCCCCGCTAAAGAAAACGGTTTGTTTTGCCAAATCATCCAAACAAATACTATTATCCAAAGGTTTATTTTTGGCGTGCTGTCGCAAAATACGTTTACGACCTGCCAAATCTGGCAATGCAATCTCTATTTGCCTATCAAAACGCCCTGGACGCAATAACGCCTCATCCAATGTGTCAAGACGGTTTGTGGCAGCTATTACAACAATGCCTTCATCCCCTCCAAAGCCCGACATTTCGGTTAATAATGCATTTAGCGTTTGGTCGCGTTCGTCATTGCCGCCGGCTTGTCCGCCGCCGGCTCTGCTTTTGCCCACTGCATCAATTTCATCAATAAAAATTACCGCCCTACCTGCTTCACGTGCTTTTTTGAACAACTCTCTAACTCTACTGGCACCAACCCCGACATACATCTGTACAAAATCTGACCCGCTAGTGGCGTAAAACGGCACATCCGCCTCGCCAGCAATGGCTTTTGCCATCAGTGTTTTGCCTGTGCCGGGCGGTCCGTAAAAAATCAAACCCCGTGGCATTCTAGCCCCATAAGCGGCGTATTTTTCAGGATTTTTAATAAAATCAACCACATCGGTAACCATTTCCTTCGCTTCTTCATTGCCTGCGACGGATTTAAAATTTATGCCGCTTTCTGTAACATCGGCGGCGGCAACGCCCATAGCCATAGCATTTTTGCCGCTATTTTTACTCATATGCCTGATGACGAAGAAAAACATCCCGCCAATTAGAAGCACAGGTAAAATAGGCATTAAAAATGCACCAATTTCGCCGCCTTCCGCCACATCAACACCCGCCAATAACAACATCTCGGTAAGCGCAGGGTTTCTGGGATTATTTGTTTGATATGTATTTTCGCTATTATGTACAAAAAATGTTATGGTAGGGGTGTCGCTTATCACCGCTTGGCGCACAATCCCACTTTCAACCATTTGTACAAATTCAGTATATGGCACGTCCTGCACCACAACGTCCTCACGTAATAGAAAAAATAACCCTGCCGCAATAACAACCACGGCAAGCAAAATCCCCACAATTGCTTTTTTGCCTAATCTCTTCATCCTATTTCATCCACCTCTCAATTCCATTTGATATAACAATGATAACACAATATGTATCATTTTTCATTGCAAAAATTTTGGCAAAAATGGAATTAAAGAAAGGTAGCAAATGCTACCTTTAAGATATATATTTCTTCATATTTTTAAGTGCGTTTTTTTCCAGTCGACTTACTTGGGCTTGTGAAATGCCTATTTGTTCTAGCGAAATGATGTTATTGCCATTAACCTCTGCAAGATAGGAATTTCCTAGATTTAAGCGTATTTCCAGCCTTACGTGACTTTTATCTCCACCCAGTTTATGGACTAGAATTTTATCTAGCAGTATTTTATTAAGCTCGGGTCTTGTTTTAGAAAATTCTTCTTCCAACACCTTTTTAAGATTTGCAAGCTCGTTTTTGTTTTTACATCTTAGTTTTATGTCAGCCTCAATACCTACAACTTCCCGTTCAATTCGCTCTATATCGGCGGTTAAAAGGTCATTGCGCCGCTTAAAATCCTGTTTTGAAATAAGTTCATCCATAAGCAAATCCAACAACTGGTCTTTGGATTTATTAACCTTTTCCATCTCGGCTTCTTTTGTTTTTATTTGTGCTTCATAATCTTGTTCAACTGCG